>VOFG01000226.1_pt1 | contig 74000 bp, 110 predicted proteins | sample 5384171 | NCBI WGS metagenome assembly VOFG01 (sample SAMN12384726, study PRJNA508395) | human gut metagenome | isolation source: healthy gut F | host: Homo sapiens
CAGGGTTGGGACGATAAGTCCCGGACTGCAAAGATTATCAGTTCATCCTTATTGGCCTTTAGCCATGGCAATAATTGTTCGCATGACATCTTGTCGATACCGCCACTTCCATTGTTCCTGACTACCGCCTTATAGGCTTTGTTCAGGTTCGATGGACTAAGGATGATTTCCAATAGGTGTTCTTTGTCAAATGGTACTTCCACGATGTTGTCTTCGGTCATCCACATGAAAGTCTGCACTCCCTCATACCATTCGGATTCCGTCCTAGCTCTTTGAGGGAAGTCATGAGCTTGGGCTGATGTTTTCTGCATTCTTTTCTTTCATTTGGTAACTTGCAATTACTATCGTTTAATTATTAGGTTCGGTCCTTCATGGGAATATCGACAGTCCCACTACTATGACCTCTGCTGACTTCTCACGGCAAGCGTTACTCCATACATTTCGTAAAGACAACTATTCTGTATGTCCGTGAGACCTCCTCGGATAAGGGTATTAACTTTCTATCTTATGTCTTCTCCATTTTACACCAACCGTTTCCGAATAGCTATAGGGCTTTGGTTTGTTCAGCAACCCTTACCCACGGTCATATGCCTTATATGAAGTTTCTGTTCGTCAGACCAGATATTTGCCGCTAGCTTCTTTCAGATTCCAACTCGCGAGGGACACCATTGCTATTGGCTGTATGATTCCCGCTATTAGGGCTCATTGGGGACTTGCACCCGGTAGCTAATAACCATGCCAAGCATACTGAAAAAACACCCTTCAGCAAATGTTGAAGGGGTGTTTTTCGTATTCAGGCAGGTTGCTTATTTCAAGTAACGCCTGAAATCTTTATAGTTCTTTTTAGTACCTCGTATAGCCGCTTTCCGGATGAGCAGTTTACCCCCGACAGAGGTAATTGAGGTATAAGGTATTGCCTTTTCATCCCGTAGTGTTTGTAATGTACGCTTGGAAACATGAAGCATCCGGCATACCTCATCTCCACTCAGATAATGTTCGTCTGCAATCGTCGGACGTATCCGTGCCGCAGCAGCCTCCAGATTTTTTTCCTGTCCGTTTGATCCATCCGGTAAGTTCCTTGAACTCTTCCGAATCTTTAGTGATAATGTCTGCCATACTCTTTATTTTCTTTTTTTTTGATTAGTCCTTCCTCCAGAATTTGCTGGATGTCCACTTCTTTATAAAAAGAATTTTCCACCGATATTAGAATAAGGAATCAGCCCGTTATCCCGGTAAGTCTGCAGTGCCCTTTTGTAAATATTGAGAGCCAGGCACACATCCTGCGCATCCAGTCACTTGTCCGGTGTTACGGGGGCTATTTTCTTTTTGAAAGTCCATCATTTGCACGGACAGCATACTTAGTTGTTTCTTCAAGTCCTGATAAGCACTTGTTTCGATAATTGTCAGTTCCATGATTTATAAATTAAATTGTGAATAATGAAATTGGGTGCAAGATAAAGGGAATATTACTATAAATCAATCGTTTAGTTTCCAGTGTCGTTAATAGTCATTAATAGTCATTTTTTGTCAGCGTAGCTTTTCTTATACTTTTTATTTAACGGGGGAGTCGTGAAATCCGACATCCCTTATACAAATGGTAACTCTTTCATCTTTTTTCCTTTTTGCCCTGCCACATTTCTTTATGATATGGATTTCTTCGGAGAAATCAGAAATATGAGTATCTTTGGAACGAAATATAGATTTAAATGGCAGGCAATAGCCTTCCAATTAGATATAGACATAACATTCGCAGAATGTCTCAAGACGGAAATCTGGTAAATTTCAATGAATAGAGGCTTTTTGTGTATTGCTTATGCTATGCTTTGTCATAGCGTGGCTTACACAGCTACTATTCATAGGTTTACCAGAACCTCCGTCTTGAGTTGGGTAAGGCCACGCTTTTTCTCAAATACTTCTGCCGAATAATATTTATAGGTTAAATATTATACTTATGGCAAAACTCCAATTACTTGCAATCACTACTCTTGACGGATACCTCTTCGACAGGACTGTTTCTTCCCCTTTGTGGGATAATCCGAACAAATATGGCCTCACCAAAATACGGGAACGTGCTACACAGACTCGGGCCGGATGTATCTTTCATCTCATTGACACAATGGAAAAAGAAAAATGAAGGTATTTATTTCATAGAAGCGGCTCCGGATACAATTTCCGTTATAAGCAGCATGTTCAGATACTGGTTGGTGGATGAAATCATCCTTTTGTCGCACCGTATATCCAAGGGGACGGCATACGTCTGTTTACAGAAATTCCCGGTCCTTCCTCATGGGAAATGACCGGGAACAAATGTTTCAGATCCGGTATTTGCAGGCTGGCCTACAAACGGATTGAATAACCTGCAATTATCTTCTTATCCTGACTGACTTGGTTTAGACAGGCATCTTATATTTCTCCCAATATTTTCTTGCCTTGTCCGGTCCTATCCAGTTCCGTTGGTCATCGATTCCCCCTGTCCGAGAGTTGTTTGCTGACCAGCTTCTGGATATCAATATCCCTTTGGCTATCTTGATCAGCAGTTCGGAAGCAATCGTATTCAGCATTAAGTCCGATTCAGTTCATCCGGTATCTCTTCCATTTCTTTTTTTCATAAGTCGCTTCTTTATTTTTAGGTTTATTATCCTTGAAAGTCATCTCAATCCTGTAATTGTCATCCAGCTCGAGTGATGCCTCATACTTCTTTTTCCTTTCTTGCTGGTAAACTTCAGATATCCGGTACGTTTCCCCGATAGCAGCAGGAGCATCTGATTATCCGTCAGTTCCCTGCCGTTGAACGTTCTAAATAACAGGAACCCACAATTGGGATCGCTGCATTTGGCGACCTTGTTAAAGACGATAATCGTTTCTGCTCCGCATTTGGGGCAGTTACAATGTGGCAAGTCCGGATGGTTAAGTTTCAGGGCAAGCAGTTCCGAGGTGATTTGTTGGGTATAGGAATTGATGCTCTGAGTAAATGTTTCCGTGGAAACTTTGCCGGTTTCGATTTCATGCAAGGCGCATTCCCACCTCCGGTCATGCTCACGTTGGCGATCATCTTCTCTTTTACAATATCATATACTTCCAGTCCTTTGGGAGTGGGAATCAGTGACCGTCCGTTTCTTTCCACGTAGTGTCTGGCAATGAGCAGTTCGATGATTCCGGCACGTGTAGCCGGTGTACCCAAGCCGGAATCCTCCATTGCCTCTTTTTCCTTTCATCGTCCAATGTTCTGCCACAACCTTCCATCGCAGCAAGCAAGCTTGCCTCAGTGAATATGGGCTGCGGTTTGGTTTTCTTGACCAATGTATCAATACCGAGCACGGGCAATATTTCGTCTTCCTGAAATTCGGGCAGAAGACTTCCTTCTTCTTTCTCACTGGGTTCGTTATAGATGCCTCTCCACCCCGGAACTTTGATTTGGCTTCCTTTTATCCCGAAAAGAACGCCGTTACAGTCCGCTTGTACGGATACCGTTTCTTTCAGGCATTTGCCGGAGAAAGCCTCCAACATGCGTCCCGCGATCATGGAATAGATATTCTGCTCGTCAAGGGAAAGCCTCTGGGGATAGTTCTCCGTAATGATTAACGCATGATGGTCCGTCATCTTGCTATCGTCCACACAGTGCCGGTTTAAAGGCTGGTTACAGAGGTTTTCCGCATGCCATGTGAAAAGGGGATGTTGCTTAAGCAGGCCGATGAGGGAAGGGACTTGTTCGAAGATGTCTTCTGTGATATAGCTACATCCGGTACGGGATACGAAATGTAGCCTCCTTCATATAATTTTTGAGCAATGTTCAGCGTCTGTTCTGCGGTCAGTCCGAGTTTGGTATTGGCACTTCGTTGCAGGGCGGTCAGGTCATAAAGTAGCGGAGCTTCTTCTGGAACCTCTTTCTTCTCCACTTGCACCACTTTGGCTGTCGTCTCTTCATACACTTTTTACGGTCCACATCGAGTTTTTCCGGTGTATCATATTTCCCGGTACAGGTTAAGACGAGTTCTTTCCCCTGCTTTCGTTGTCCGTAGCTGTAGCAGATAATAGGGTTTGGCTATAAAATCCCTGTTGTCCAGATATCGACGGCAAATCATGCCAAGTGCCGGTGTCTGTACTCTTCCCAGAGAATAGTTACTCTTGCCTGCAGCCATGCTCAAAGACAGGCTGGCATTCATACCGACGACCCAATCTGATTCTCTCCTGGCTTTAGCGGCACGGTACAGGTTGTCAAACTCCTTACTTGATTTGAGGCTATCAAATCCTTCCCGTATCGATTTTTCTGTCATGGAAGATATCCACAAGCGTTTGGTTTCCTTATGATATCCCAGATATTCAAGCACATATCTCATAATTAACTCTCCTTCCCGCCCTGCATCAGTACAGGATATCACTTGATCAGCCTGACCCAACAGTTTACGGATTACTTCCAATTGTTTCAGAGCCGTCGGATCAGCCTTTGTATCCATCTTCGGTTTTAATCTGACGGACAACCAGTTTTGAACGGGTCGGGAATAATAGGCAGCATCTCCTTTTCCACATGGACAATGCCGTAGTCTTGAGGCAGGGCCAATGCCAACAGATGGCCGTAAGTTCATGTGACGGCATATCCGTTCCCACTCAAGTATCCTTCCTGTTTCTCCGTTACGCCCAGGACCCGGGCAATGCTGCGTGCCACCGAGGGCTTCTCACAAATACAAATTGTTTTCATGTTACTTTCTTTTTTTTTAATATGAATGACTATTTAATTTTTACACTCTTGACCTTTGATTTTTCTTTCCGTACCCTTTTCTTCGGTTCTTTGGGAATGGAGAGCTTCTCTTTCTTTTCCGATACTTGTATACTTTCCGTCAGATTCGGCAGGGGTATTTCCTTTGCCGGAAAACGGCTGATTAAATCCATTGAGATTCCTGACATTCCCGCATTCAGTTTCACCTGATCTGCCGGTTGGAGGTATTTCTCCCCGTTCTTTCCGGTTGCCAGTTCGTACATGACTGTTTCACGGCCCTGGAGGATTCCTTCGTAATTTTGGTAAGGAAGGTTTGATTCAGACAGTCCGTTCTGCTGAAGCATCCCACAAATCTCATCGGGTGGCAATCCTCCGAACTTCCGGTCAAAAGGAGAAGAAAGAATGTACTTGTATGTTGCCAGAAGCTGCTTTTTTCATGGCTCATAGCGGGACATCCTTCATATTCCTGCAGTTGTTTGATTTTCTTTTCAATGCTGTTCAGAGCTTTGAAAGTATGTCTGTCCTTATTCTGAATAGGCATACTACCCATTCGGACCAGTTCCATCTGGATACGGTTCAGGCTGGACGTTTCCCATTTATTCAACAGATTACTGCGATTGCTCCGGTAATCATCCCGGAGGATAGCGATTGGATTTTTGGTACGAAAAAGAATAATCCGATCCGTTTTCCCCATGAGGGTTCGTGGAGGTTGGACGCGCTCCAGCGGATCGTGTTGAAACGGTAAGTATCCATGAATCTCCTGAAATGATTCCGGCTGGTAAACAGGTTTCTGAAAGTTTGCAGGAATGCTTTCCTTCCGGCAGCCCTGCGGCTACGTGGTATCTCTTTTTCGGGAATGAATGTATTATTTATCAGTTCCATATGCATTATAATTTGGGCTTCGCCTGCTTTTTAACGGAAGCGGTTTTTGTCTTGACCTTTTTCTTTTCATTGCCACAGGACAGTCCGGGCTTGTCTTGCGGTTTTTCGGCTGTTTGAGCTTCTCCTTTCTTAGAAACAACAACAGGCGGGCTTACCCGATGATAGTTCTTCCGGACTCCATCCCTGTTTAACAGTGTTTGCGCCAATGACCTGGCAGCATTTTGTAATTCATCCATCTTCTGCCGGAAAGCGATAATCCCGGTACAATTCCTTTTGCCGGGTAATCTCACGGATACCTTTCTCCACAAACAAGAAATCCTTTTATAGGCAAACGATTCGTCTGCCGGTAAATGGGCGTATCCTCTGGCTGCTATGTCCTGAAGTGTCATAATGTTCCGGTTACGGATAGAGAGTTCCAATGCGCCGGCTGTGACAAACCGGTTGAGATTTTCTCCCGTAGGATGCATGTCGAAAGTGACGGACGGCTTGTAATTCGCCAGAATTTCCATCCCGGCCTGCGGCATGGTGGTCTGATTCCCGTTGGAGAGTTCCAGCATCCGGCGGAGACGGTTTCTATCCGGTAAATATTCAATGACTCCACATCCTGCAAAGAGCTTGAGTAGAAATTGTCCGCTGTCGATTGCAGGTAATCCCGAAACTTTATAGTCCCGGAAAGTCCGTCATTGAATACGCGGACACCTTGTTCCGTTTCAGCTATGGTGTAGAACTGTTTGGCTTGCTTCCTGCCGCAATCTTCTCCATCGCATCTTCGTGCAATAAAGCACTTATAAGCTGGTGAGTAGTCCAGATCCCGGATATTCTCTGCCGTCAGTTCCCTTTGGCATGCTCTCAAATAAGCCGCTTTCCGTAAAGGTACGGAGTTGTTTTCAGTGATGCCTCCGTAAGAGGCGATGAAACTGAGGGCTTTCTCACTGTCTTTCGCCGGTAGTTCGCTGGTGAAAGGAATATCTTTAGCAGGTATTCCCTCAAAATGCAGCAATAAGTTATCCGGTATGGTTTTCTGATCCATAGCAATCCGGGCGGTCAGATCCATAAATACCTGAAAAGAGTCCTTATCCGTCGGAACATACGACACGACCATGACAGTCGAGACTTGATTATCCGGCTGTAACACAATAAACAGGCTCTTTTAAATCCGCTTTAGCGGTGAATGTATCTTTTATTTTTCCATCCATGCAGGCATGATAATCAGTTTTAGATGCGGGGATTATGTGACTTGTTCTGACGGGAAGCCGTCTTTCTCTTTTCCGAAGCCGCCGGTCCGGTCAGTTGCAACGGAGGACAGGTCAGTCTGTATCTCAGGCCAAGTATCTTGTCCGCGAGTTGCTGCTGCCTGTTTTGAATATTGTAGAATGCCTTTTCACTATATCCCTTTTTGGATTGCAGTTCGGACATTTCTTGATCCAGCGGTTTAAAATTTCCTTTGTGGGTGAACTCCTTATAGCTTTCATTAGTATTGAAATCAGCCGGTAATCCGTATTCCCGTATAAAGAGCAGGGTGAATATCTCGGCATTCTCCGGCGTTACCGAAAGCCGGTAATCTTCCGTAAACTGTTTGAATGCATGGTATGTCGGCTCTATGGGATAGCCGCCTTTCTTCAACAGCTCGGATTGCTCTATCGGATACAATGGCATTTTCGCCAGCTGCCCGTAGAAAGGATTGGACCGGAAAAGGTCCAGATGCTTCTGCATGTAATGCTCCGTGCTATGGTTCGGGCAGGAAATATAGAATTCTCTGATTCGTCCCAGAGCCTGTACTTCCGGAGTGAAGAAACGGTCAGCCAGATATTGCAGGTAACACTGTTTATAGATGGCTCCTTCATCCGTGGCGGGCAGGTAGACGGCTCCTTTGGGAGTCTGGAGGGAAATGATGGGGTCTATCTCTTTGTTTTGCAGGCTGTCCGGGATAAGCCCGTAATCACGTTTCAGGATATAGGCCGCCTGATCCCGGATCTGTGATTTGACCTTCTCCTGTCCGCCTTTATTTTCAGCCGGAATATTCTGCAGCGCATTGAACTGGGGAGTTGAAAAGAATTCTTGTGTATGAACGGAATCCTTCTGGTTGTATAGTCTATCCCATAGATTCCTGCGGTTTCCTGTAAGGATAGTAACCGGAGTATCTGGGCATTGGCAATACTGGGGAGCACGTTATAGGAGGAAGCAAACTTGTCATAGGCATCGAATGTCGGTTCTATGCGGTGGCTCCTGTCCAGCCGGGCATTCCGCAGGATAGTCGCATCCAGATATTGTGCTTTCTCCGGCAGAAAAGAGTTTGTATATAAGGAGAAGGCATTGGGAGATGCTTGGAATGCCTTTACCACTTCTGCGTCCGGACGGGTCAGCTTGTACAGGTTGACAAACTCCGGTTTCTCTTCGTCCGTAATGAAGAAACGGTCGGCCAGATGTTGCATATAGGCATGGCAGCATGTCTTTCCAAAGCCGGAATATTCGAACAGAAGCACTCCTTTGGCGGTTTCCACGGCGGTCAGGGTTTCCGACGGATCGTCGTGGAGAGTATCCTGTGCCAGCGCGAACCGTTTGGCTTCCGGCTGTACAAGCAGGTGGTCGGCAAGTCCGCTGGCTACCAGCATGGGCAGGCTTTTTTCTTCATCGTGAGAATGCAGGTATTCCAGTCCGCGCAATGAGACATTGCCCTGCATGCTTCAAACTCCGTTCCGGTGATGAATTTTGTACCAAGCTGTTATCCTTGTCAAAGAGCCGGATATCCGGGTAGCTTACTCCTGCCGGAAACTGGTAGCGGCACAGATAAAGATCCGGCAAGTGGCTTTGGACAGGGACGGCTTGTACATTTCCTTTGCCGCTGGAGGTATTCGGTGAATCGTTGATTCATCATCGATACTTCTTTCTCCGGCATCAGGTGCATCTCCAGTTGTCGGGGTTGCCCTTCCAAGTCCTGGGTAACAAAGAAAATCATAATGTTTGAAATCTCTTGCTTTTTGCATACGATTGAAATTTAAAATAGTTACATGGTGATACTTCTACTCTTTTTCTTTTTTCCTGTTTGGGCGGTTCATAGCCCCGTACCGCATGAGTCCGTCTGTAGGATTCTCTTTTGCCGTATCCTTGATGGTCCGTTCAAGTGCATTTTTCAGCAGTGTGCCATCCTGCTTCCCACATAAGACAGCCTGATCCGTTCATCCAGGGAGACAAAGCTGTTTTGATGGTTGAACCGGCTGTCTTTTTCCAAATTCCCGATTTGCCCGGTCTTGCAGATCGGTCGAGTACGCCTATGTTATAATTCTTCTGGCTCTTGCCCAGATTCAACTTTTCGGCCAGTTGGTTATAACATTCCAAAGAGGGAGCCATGCTGCATTCTACCGCCGGGGTATAGTTGGCTATCATATTTGAATCCAGGAAATGAGCCTTTTTGGGGAAGGTATATCTTTTTAAGCCATGTTCAAACATGTTCGAACACTTTGACGCCTCTTTGATCAGATTGATATTGGAAGTGCTGAAATAATATATTTGCAGTTTATCCGCATCCCTGTAAACCGGCGAGAAGAAATTATCGCCAATATGCTGCAGGTATTTCTGCGCACACTGTATCCCCCTGCCGGTATCATTGAACATCAGGACTCCCTGGTTCGTATTTATTGCAGTAATCACCCTGTTGTAGATATCTTTTTCCTTTTCTTGATGGAATGCGCGGTAAGCGTTCAGTTGTTTTTCAGCAGGGGATTGTCTTTGGCCTTTTGAAGCATTCTCTGGATGCTATCCACATTATGGATGCCATAAGGAGATGTATTCTCGTAAACGAAGGCGATATCCCGCAATGGGAAATGAGTTGCACAAGACAGTCCTCCGTTATGGGTCATGTCCTTGATGAACCTTTCAATGTTCCCCGGTTGTACAGCACCCTGATATGGTATTAAATAGACTTCTTCCTTAGGAATGTAGGAGCCTTTCAAGGCCAGTTCTGCCTGCCCGAAAAGAAATTTGCCGCCATCTGAATTGATGCCATAACGATTCTCTATGGTCTGGAAATGTTCAATCTGCCTGTTGCTGTTCAAATTGAAACCAATGTATGTACTCATATTATTTTATGGTTTAGATGAATGGTTGATTAAGATAGTCTATGCCGTTTCGACGGGTCGGGAACTTTTTATTCTTCATTTTCTGCTCCATTTTCTGTTTTTCTTCCAGGTCTATAGTCCATGGAAAACAGGTCATGATCTTGTCCGGGCAGTAAAGGGAGATTCTTTTTTGTTTCATGGACTCATCATCCAGCCGGATATAGACAAAGTAATCCAGTTCCCCTTTTCCGGTTTCTTCAATGGCTGTTACTGTTCCTTTATAGGGAACAACGGAGTTTCCTCTTCCGGATCGTTCTCTACAATCCGCGCTCCGAGGTACATCTGACTTTTAGGTATCATATCGCTTTATTTTAAACGGTTATTGTTATGTCTGTTCTTATTCTCAGTCTTTTTTTAACGGTATTCTTCTCTTCCGGCAGCGGACAGAGCAGTCCGTCCTTTATCACGTATGTCCTGACGCCGAAGGGCTTGGAGGAACCCTCAATTCTGCCCTGCTCAAAGTCGGCCTTGCAAAAAGGAGATGCCTTGTCGCCTCCTTGTTGTTTTCCGGGAGATACAGTGCGTATCCCGAAGCCAGTGCCGTCTTTTGAACTTCATTCAGTTTTCGGCTTCCGACGGTGAAGGTAACGGTGGAGTCATTCAACATATTCTCAAGGGAACGGTGCCCTCTCACATCGAAATCCCTTTTCAAAATTCCATCGGCAGCCTTCCGGATTTCCGTAGACAACCGCTTGAACTTTCCCGTATCGAATTCGCCGGCAGATTTAACCTGCGTGACTTTTTTCAAATTCCTTGGCATACGGCAGCAGTTCATTGAAATAGGTAAACGGTTGTTCATGAATATTCATATAACCGTTACGCATGACGGTCAGCAGCCGGTAAATGTCATGGTTCTCCCGGCTGATGGAAACCTGCGTATCCTTATTGAAATGCCAGTCGGTGGCGAATTTTATAAAATCCCCGGCTGTCGCTTCCATCGAATGGTAGCATACCGGTTTTAAACTGTCGATGAATTCTTTGGGCAGTTCGTCAAGACCGATATAGGATGCCGGATAAAAATCGAAGGAATAATCCAGTTCCATCGGTTTGCACGGCTTGTAAGCGGCATCTATGAGAGGAACCAGGTTCTTGTCCATGAACGTACTGTCGTAGACGGCCAGATGGCCGGTATCGTAGTGCGGGTCGAAGTAATGGTCCGTGATGTACCGGATGCACTCCTGAATCCGTTCCTGCCGATCTCGTTACCGGAAAAGATAAGGTATCCGAAGTCATTCTCCACCACTTTTAAGGGGAATGTGTACCGCGGCTGGCACCGGTACAATGTCCTTTTTTCCTGTTGCTGTAATCGAAACTCCAAGTATGCGGGTTCCTGCATGAGATACTTCTTCAATATGCCGCCGTCCGGTTCATTCTTGTATTTATAGGTATAGACCGCATCACGCAGGAAATGCGTTTGGCAGGGGGAATGCAGTGTTCTTGAAAATACGGCAGCAGTTCCTTGCTGATATATTCCTCGAAAGGGTATGGGTATCTACCGGTGGAACCTGCCTCATGTTCGCCAGGTCAAACCGGAGCAGTTCCGTATCCGGAATATGGGGCAGCACTCCGCTTCCTTGATATTGTCAATCAGGAATTTGCGGAACAGGCTGTCCGCATCTCCTTTCTGAATGAATGTGAGGGCATTTCGGGGCTGGTGGGGAGAGTACTGATGGTAACGGTCCATACCGACAAAAATACTTCCCGGCTTGTCGGGATCGAAAAAAGGATTTTCCATTTGGTTTCTCTTGTCCATATTTCTACAATTTAGGTGGGTATTTCTTTTCTTTTTCACGTCCTGCTTTTTATTCAAAGCCTTTTCGATGACTGTTTTCACTTTGAACACCTGTTTGTTCGCAGGAGGATCCTTAGAAAATACGATCCGGGTGAAATCCCCGTTTATCCATGCATAGTCATGGGACGGGTTGCTTTTTGCCTCTCCCGGCAGGAAGAGTCCGTGCCCTGCCGCCAATACTTGCCGGTGAGGGTAAAGAGCCGGACACCGTCTACGGTGACACATTCCATCGGGTCGCGGAGGATGTTCCCAACAGTCCGGTGTCCACGCATCGTAATACTGCTTGAGGAGTTTGTCCAGCAAGGCTTTATCCTGGCCGGTTTCTTCTATCTGCTGCCGGATATCCGATGCTGTACCTTGTTTGGAAAGCTCCAGTAATTTACGGTCCTTGCTTTCTATTTCCTCCAAAATATCAGCGATATTACGGTTGCGATGGCTGCTGGTACAATGCATATTGTGGCAGAAACTACCGAAATCCTCCCAGGTCGGCTTCATCTCATTCCGGTAGACCAGCTCCATTTCCGGTGTCTTATCCATCTGCAGGTAAGCATATTCCGGGTACAGGCCTTCACCCGGATTGACATAGGATCCATCCTTTAGGACTCCTTCTGCCCGGTAAACATTTACCGGACCAAGATTGAAATGGGGATCGAAGTAATGGTCTGCCATAAATTGCAGAAAGTCCTGCCTGTTTTCTGTCCTTCCGTCGTATCAGTAAAGAACACAAAGCCATGGGCTGTCTCTATGGCTGTATAGGATTGTTCAGGTTGCTTCATATCATTACATTTTGAGGGAATTGTTCCTTTTCGTTTTCGATACCTTTTTCAAAGCCGGTACTTATGGAATGATTTTTGCCGTTTTCTCTGATACACGGTCTTGTTTACGGAGATTTGGTATATGCCATTACCCGGTTGCATGTCTTTTTCGGCATGGAGGAAATGTAAATCTGGCATTGACTTGGATATTTGGGGACCGTAGATCCACTTTCCTTCCAGCAAGGCTTACCTCATGGCTTCGCCGGCATCGGTTCCATTGATGAGAAACGGGACGCTCCTGTCATTCAGTGTCCTTTCCAATGTACGGTGTCCACGGACATCGAAATCCGTCAGAAGGATATTCTTCGCTTTCCAACGCATGTCATCCAGCACATCTGACAAATCTGGCCCCGAGGACTGTCCGTTGATACAGTCGTCTATCCGGGTGACATACTCCTGAAAGACATTCCGGTATCCGAAATCGGGATCATTTATTATATCCCGCTTGAATCCGTTCTCCATCAGATACAACAGTTTGCTGATATCCGCATTGTTACGGCTCGCAGGACATCCGGCAAATTCATTCAGGCGGAGAAATTCAGAAGCGCTCGGCTCCATGTCCGTTTCAAACGCCAGTTTCCACTGTTTCCTGTCACGGAAAGCCTCTTTTGAGAATACAGCATTATCAAAATCATATTCCCCTTTTTCCGCTTTGGGGATTCTTCCGGTAGCAGGCATCCACCAAAGGACAGATATCGTCGGACAGGCAGTTGACGTTGTATTGCCTGACAGGACCGAGTTCGCCATGAACCCAGAAATAATTGCCGGATAACTGTTGGTAAAAGCTCTTCAATCCCTCCCGTCCCATTTTGGTATCACTGAAAAACAAGATTCCTTTGGACGTTTCCACAGCATGCAGCGGTAATTTGTAAACCGGATTATAATCATACCTGGCAGCCAGCTCATCCTGCTTCTGATGAAAATGGACCAGCTCGTCCAACTGCTGTGTGGTCAGTTTCGGAAGTTCTCCCGATATCATGAGGATATCGCTGCGTGACTGCGCAAACAGGACATTTCTCAGATTGGTACTTATTAGAGGAGCCAGTCCCTTTTCCCGGATATAGGGTAGTAATACCTGATTGATATATTCCTTTTTGGAAATATCTCCGGAGATAGCCGGTACATCCGTCATCTTCGGGAATGAATAGATTTCAGACGGGTATTCGGTACGAAGGCGGAGTATTTGGCTTTTATCGATTGTTGGCTGAACAAGGCCATAAACGTATAGACAGGGTCTTGCCTGTCGGGATTGGCAGGATAAAAGCATATGGAGGATTCTGCATGGGGTTTCTCCTTGCCGGTTTCATAACCGACAAGGAGCTGGCCTTCACCGTCTTTCCTGAAAAGCTCGTCCAATAGTTTGGGATCATCAGAAATATAGGTTGCCATTTTTCTTACATTTTAGGTGTGATGGACGGTTTACGGGTACGCGGTTTCTTTTCCGCTTGCTGTGAGGCTTCCTCTTTTTCGGGGTTTTCCGGCTACTTGTACCGGTGCATGGGGCTGCTGCTGGCTTCCGTCTTGTTCTGACCTTGTTTCTGTGCCTCTTCCAACTTCTTGGTGCTTCTTTCCCAGAGGAATTCCACCCCTCGCTCGGCAGCACTCATCTGGATGGAGGTGGCATAAAATTTTCCATTATCAGACTTGAAACGGATCGGTACTTCCTCACCGCGCACGGCAGCATCGTATTCTTTCGGAGAAAGCGTATAATCTTTCACCTTACGCGGAATGCGTGCCTGCTCTACGGGCATATGGAACAATTCATTGGTCACCGGGTCTTTGGAAGGTAGCAGGATTTGGTTTCTTTGGTACGGTAGTCAATGACTACATCCACCGCCTTGCCGAGATTGCCGGTCTGGTTCAGGGCCTTGAGGTCTTCTTCCGTCAGGACATGTCCCCTGTAGTCTTCCCCCGATCTTGGGAGCCTGACGGATGTAGTGGATGTCGAACTTGACAGCTCCGTTCTCGTCGCGGAACAGGAGAGTTTGGCATCCCCGTTTTCACGCCCCAGCTCGGAATTTTTTGCCACACGGAAAGCGATAGCGGAAGTCTTTCCCTGCAACATTCTTTCGAGGCTGTCCTTTGCGTTCTTCAGTCCGTCCGGGGTAATGCCGTATTTGGCGGCCTGTTCCCAATTCACTTCCCGCTCGTTGAAGCGATGGTTATTATACACCCTGGTCGAAGCCAGTTCCCTTCTGACTGCTTCGTTCTGTGGTTCCTGCGCCGCTTCGATCTTTTCTTTGGCCTGCTCTACGAGCGTTTCCTTCGGCATGTTGTAGAGGGAGTAACGACCGGGATTATTGTACTGGTAGAGAAAATTCTTCCCGAAGTTGGTGAAGAAGTTTCCACGTTGGTCCACTTTGATAAACTGGTCCCTGTTCGCCTCGTTAGCTTCGAGCGTTTCCAGCTCTCCGTTCGCTGCGATTCCTTTTACACCTTTGGCTTTCTGCTCTTTCTTGTCATACGCCATCAAATACCCGTGTTCCGGGGTTGCTTCCTTGTTTTCAGGAGCTAAATTCACATCGTTCATATACGTTAATTTTAAAGATTAATGAATCATTTACGAGGGTAAAATTACTATCTTTGTCATTAAATAGTTTGATTATGAGGAAGTTGTCATTAATTGTCATGTTCTGTCACTTATTGTCATGTCCGGCTTTTGCACAGTCCCCGTCAAAGGGATATAAAGCCGGACTCAGTGCTGTCATCTACCGTATCCACTCTGCCCGGCAGTGAAAGTCTTTCATATGAGACAGCCGGTTGCCGGTTACCGTACTGGCCGATTATCCTATTCTGTATCCATTGAATGAAAGTCGGAGGAGGTATGCCGTTTCTTCCGGTTTCGGTATAAGGATGCATCCGGTGAAAAAGAAAAGGATACTCCATGCCGGAGTGGATCTTGCCGCACCCTATGGCACGCCGGTCTATGCTTCAGGAAGCGGGAAAGTCGTTGAAGCCAGGTATAGCAGCAGTTACGGCTGGTACATCGAAATCCGGCACGCGGGCGGCTTTTCCACGTTGTATGCACACTTGAGCAAATTGCATGTGAGGAAAGGGAGCGATGTACGCATAGGTCGGCATATCGGCAATGTCGGTCATACCGGCATAGCGACCGGCAACCATCTGCATTTTGAACTGAGAAAAACGGGAAGCCGCAGAATCCGTTGCAGTGGGTGATACTAAAGGATTCCCGTTCTAAAAGAGTCATTAATTTAATCCGTTACACAATGAACATTGAAGAAGCCAAGAGCATTCAGTTGGAGGATTATCTCCGGCGTATGGGGTTCAACCCGGTAAAACAACAAGGGGACAGTATCTGGTATTGTTCCCCTTTCCGTGAGGAGAAGACACCTTCTTTCAAGGTGAGCGCATCCCGCAACCTATGATACGATTTCGGCATCGGACAGGGAGGGGACATCATCACCCTGGCGATGGAGCTTCAAAAGACGAAGGATATCTCTTATGCGCTTAAAACGATAGAGGGACATTTTCCGGCTGCTTTCCGTCCGGTAGCAGCCTCTCCCCGGCAGGCGGAACCGCAGGCTACCGGCTACCGGCAGGTACGCATTGATCCGCTGACGAACCCGGTCTTGCTGGGATATCTCAAAGAAAGAGGCATCTTGCCTGAAATCGCAAGGAAGCATGCAAGGAAGTGCATTTTTCAGAACAAGGGAAAATGGTATTTTGCCGTAGGCTTTGCCAACCGGGCGGCGGGTACGAGATCCGTAACAAATACCTAAAAGGCAGCATATCGCCCAAAAGATTACCCATATCAAAAATGGCAGCGACCGTTGCATAGTGGTTGAAGGCTTTATGGATTATCTCTCATACCTCACGCTCAAGGCTACGCATCCCGGTAACGGACAGCCTAAAGGAAACGGTCCGGACTATATCGTTTTAAATTCGGTCAGCAATGTAGGCAAGGCTATCCCTGTCTTGAAAGAGTATAAGAGTGCCCTCTGCCTACTGGATAACGATTCCGCCGGAAGGCAGGCTTTTCAGCAGATGGCGCAGGAGAACAAGACGGATCATCAGCACGAAACAGCCCCGAAGCTGATTGAAAAGCCTGCAAAGAAACAGTCCGGTTGAAAATTATAAAATACTGGTCCTTGTCTGATGCATGAAAGGCAGGCAATAAAAAAGAGAGTCAAATCCCTGCTGGAGGGAATTTGGCTCTCTTTTATTGCTACCCGGCTACCACCGGATATTTATTCTTAATAATTTCTGATCAGCAATTCATTGACCGCTTCTCTTTTCTCGGCTATGGAACAGTTGGAACGGAAGATGCTGATTCGCTGGATATGGAAACCGGCATAGAGGTCGTCGAAGAAGGTGTTCTCAGGGTTCTTTTTGCCGGGGATCGAGTTGGAAAGCATTCATTTGGCACCGGTTTCACCTATTCCCTTGCAGAAATTTGCCAGGTTGATCTGCTCTTCATCTCCGAAGTCCTGTGGCATGTAGGAGGTGCAGGAGTTACCCTCATTGACCGGCTTATAAGGCGGGTCAAAATAAAATAGGGAGTTGGCTCCGGTGTATTCTGCGGTCTGCCGGTAGTCACCGTCCAGAATCACAACATCTTGCAGCAGCTTGTGGTTAAAAGCGGATCAGTTCCTCTTCCAACAGTTTTACCCGTCCCCCGGCACCAAAAGTGACGGACAGCTTTCCGCTATGGTTCACGGGTAGATGCCGTTATAACAGGTACGCATGAAGAAGATAAACAGGGCGGCACGGGTGATGTTATTCGGGTTTCCTTCATTGTAGTAGGTACGTTTCTCCATGAAGTAGACCCTTCTTCGGGTATGTTCCTCCAGCGCGATGTATTCGTCCTGTATCCGGGCAAGCACTTTAATAAGCTGCTCCGGGGATTCCTTGATGACGCGGTAGACATTGATCAGAGCCTCGTTGGAGTCGTTGATGACGCAACGGATTTCCGGATAGGCTTGTCTTATTCAGAAGAAGAGGGCGCCGCCACCGACAAACGGTTCTACATAGGTATCCATCTGTCCGAAGTCTTTCGGAAGGGATTCGATAAGTACGGGAAGCAGTCTTCTTTTACCTCCCACCCAGGGGAAGCAGGGTTTTCCCGGCAGGTTGGCCGGAGAACTTTTCTTTTTTTCCATGTTTACAACATTTAAATGATTAATAAATTAAATAGGGATTATTCATCGTCTGCCGTTTCAGCAGGTGTTTCAAGTTGGGATCATTTTGGATGCGAAGCAGCTCTTTTCGATGATTTGCGTCACGTCTTCCTTGATTTGATAGTAGTTCCTTTCGATTTCCTCTTGCATGTGGTCCTTACCATCCGCACCGGTAAAGTCGGTTATGACGGGGATAGGCTTGTAGGCTTTTGTTTCGGCGGCTACCCGTTCATTGTCCACCACGATCTCGCAATGGAATATCTTCTGTTCTATCTTCTCCCCGAAGTTGTCGCAGACACTGCCGACAAACTCTCCTTGCGAGAGGTTGGAGATTTTGGAGGCAGGTATCAGCGAGTCGAGCTGGGTACTGATATTGGTTGAGGTGTCTTCACGGGTCATATTAATGGATTTGCGCTGTTGGAGCACTTTCCCAAACCTATCAGAAAGGTTTTTCGCTGTTTCACCGACCACTTGCCCGGAAAAGATATTTCCAATTGTGTTCTGGATCACCCGCGCCTCCTTATCACCGTAGTCACGTATTAACTGGCTGAAATCCTGTGCTCCCAGACATACTGCCACTTTGTTGCTACGGGCGGTAGCGATCAGGGTGTCAAGTCCTTTAAAGTAAAGTGTGGGAACCTCATCCACTAGAATAGAGCATTTGAGCCTGCCTTTTCGGTTGACCATTTTAACGATACGGGCATTATACAATCCTAACGCACATGAGTAAATATTCTGTCTGTCAGGGTTATTGCCGACGCACAAAACTTTGGGTTCCTCCGGATTATTGATATCCAGCGTGAAGTCATCTCCGGTCATAATCCAATATAAGGCAGGTGAGATCAGCCTTGATAGCGGAATTTTGGCGGAAGCTATCTGCCCTTGGAGCTGCTCCATCGCACCACCTTTCCATGCATCCATAAAAGGTGACAGGTAATTCTCCAGCTCCCGGTAAGAGGTCAGTATGGTGAACAGGTCGGAATACGGTTTATTCAATAGCTCTATGGCATGTGGGAAGGTGCAGAATTTCCCGTTTTCATAGATTTTAAGATACCAGATCACCGCCGCAAATAGCACAATCGGGCTTTCTACAAAGAAATCTCCCTGCTTTTTGAATCCAACTCTTGTTCAAATTTAACATGATTACATACGCTGATTCGTATGCATCCGCGATATCGGATAGAAACGAAGGATTGAGGGATTGCACCGGTGGCTGTATCTGGGATCATCGAAATTAATCACATAAAATCCGACCGGCTTGGCATACTTATCCTTGTTTTTAAGCAGCTGGTTATAAGCAATTATGCTTAAATCCGGATACTTAAAATCATAGATATAGGCGGCGAATCCTTTCTCTATCTGCTGGCGGATATAGTTATTGATGATGGCATAACTCTTTCCTGATCCCGGCGTGCCTAATATCAATGAGGCGCGGAAGGGATTAATCACGTTTATCCAGCCTGAATAGGTCTTTCGTTGGTAACGGAAACGGGTGGGCAGGTTTACCAGTATTCATTGGCAATCAACCTGCGCTCCTGCATGAAGCTCTCGTTCTCGTCGTTAAAGACGTCATCCATGAGTTGGTTCTTCAACAGGCGGCTGATCCAGGTTCCGGCGGTAAGCAGGCTGATATATCCGGCAGCTACGGTAGCTACATATAATAAGGTTAGAAGCGCGACGGGGAAGCGTGCCGTCAGTAAGAGCTCGCTACCAAAAAAAGAGCAGCATCCCGGCTATAAGGTAACAGCCGATACTCCTTCATGACATCTCCACGTCCTTCCGTCCTTTCGCTCCCATGCAGGAGAAGAAAAGGAAGAGCAGACTGAAGGACTTGCTCACCAGCGAATGGGAAAACAGCCCGGTATCCCGCTGGAAATTGAGCAGTATCTTGTCCACGACACCGATGTTCAGGTTCATGGAAAGAAAATAGGGATAGCAGAAATAATAGACATTCATCACTAAAAATAGGATGCTGATGGCCCTCATGAAGTCAAGGTTCTTATTGAGCCCTCTGGTTTCGTCTTGTGACATAAGCGGTATGATAATTAATGGTGATACATTTTATTAGCCCAGATGCGGACCTCTGCGTTTTCTCTTTTTCTTTTTCCCGTAAGGGCTTTGCGTCAGGTCGTCTGCCGGATACGGATAGGATTCCAAAGAGAATATATCAAGCAGTCCTTCCACCAGCTCCGTCTCTTTCATTTCCGGTTCGGACGGATGGATAACAGGGGCTTCTTCAGTCTTTTCCGGTGGGATCGTGCCGTACTTCCGGTTTATAACCGATGCCGAATATTCTTTGCCCAGAAGCGAGCCCTTGAATACGGTCTTTGAGTTATGGTCGATGTAGGTCACGCCATAGATCACACCGGAATCGTTCTGCCAGAGTATAGCGGCAATGCCTTTTCCAGAAAGTTCCTGCAGGAATCCCTGACGGGTGGGCTGTCCTTGCAGGGCGGTAGCGATAGCTTCCTTCGTCTGTACGGGTACGGGATGTCGGGCAATTCATTGTTTGCTTTTCACAAATTTCTTTTGAGTGCCTCGTAGCCTACGCTTTTACCGATCTTGCTGGATTTGATGGCTACGCCGGTCCGTTCTCCTTTTTCATCGGTAGCCGCATAGACCAGTCCATGATAGGTCTTTCCCTTTATCGTCTTGTGGGCCTCTTCCACCGTTACATGGAAAAGGCCAAGCAGGGCTTTAAACTCCTTGACGGATTGGAACTTGTATCCCTGCATGACGGGCTTGACCACATTGGCTATCTGATGCTTGATATCCCCCTTCCGGTAATCGACGGCAGTCAGCGGCAGGGATTCCCGTCGCTCCATCTTCTCGGCGGGTAACAGATGGTATTTCCTCTCCAGCTCCCGGCAAACAGCGGTCGAGCGTTGCCATTCTTTGTAATCTTTAATTTTCTTTCCCTGCTCGTCAATACGCAGGGAGACGATATGGATAGTGGGGCCTGCCGATATCCTCATGCCGGTAGATGATATAGGGTTGGTTGCCATATCCCATTTTTTTCCATGTATTCCTGGCCGATAGCGGTCAACTGTTCATCGGTCAGCACATCGTCCGGGTGTGGATTTAATGAAATGTGGATAACGGGCTTTCAGTCCGGCGGTTAGCCGCCAGATACGGTTCGAAGGAACGGATGCAGTGCTGGATGGTCGGATGGCCGTCTGCCGGTTCCATGATCCGGTTTTCATGCCAGTGGCCGTGCCTGCTGCTTGTCCACTTTTTCTTGATTGTAGTATAATGCCCCGTAAACGGAGGCTCCTGATGTTATTTTGCAACCATTGTTCAAATTCTTGGTGAGACGGATAATCTCCCGGTTGAGAGATATTAGTTCAATAGTCAGTTGCTCCAATTTATAGAGCATGGCAAGAGCCTTCTTTTCGGATAGTCCGGTATGCAGAGCTTTGACTGCCTGGTTATAGTTTACCCGATCCGGCGGTATTCGCTCTGCAGGTTGGTCAGCTTGATGTAGTAGTCCGTTGCCGCCTTATCTATTTTCACGACTTTCATCGGTTTGTCGAAAAGGGCGGCAAGGATGAACTGGGATTTATTATTAGCTCCCCGAATTCTCAAAGAGCCTCTCAAACTCGATGTTCTGAGTTCGTCCAGACGGAATCCGTAATAATAAGAATGAAGTTCTGATTCCTCTTTGGGATTCCGTCCGCCTCTTCATTTGCTCGAAGTGTCAGCCCGTCCGGGTTTGCGTGTACTATTGATTTTAGCCATATCTTTTCAGGTTTTATTTATCCGGCAGCAAAATAAGTGATAATTTTGATACGAACCTAAAATCGGAAAGTGACTACAAATGACAAGAGATGACTATTTGTGACAGGGGGTAAAAATACCCCTGTTCACTTCCCTGTTTCCGCAAGCCGCGATGTTCTTTTCAAAGGTTTCCTTTAGTTTGGGCAGCAGGACGGAATAGTTCTTTTGCGCCGGGCAAGGTCGGCACGCAGGTCATATGGTTTGGGAATGGCAACATTGAAGAGTTTCTCAAAGCGGAAACGATACCGGCGAAAGAGAGGCGTTTGCCGCTTACGTCCGTAATCAGCCCGCTGTAATCCAGCGAGGAGATCAGTTCCATCAGGTTGACCAGCGAACCTTTCCAATGGAGCGATGAAAGAAACGAGGAAGGTGTCGTGATGGTTCCGGGGTACTGTACACCAAAATTGACCAGCTCTATTTCCGCCTCCACCAGCAGGAGGCATTTGTCCAGATAGATTTCGGCTACTGCCGTGTGGAAATGTCCTGTTCGGGTGAATAACTTCTTTAGGGAAATCAGTTCTACCTTGCTGTGAAGCAGATGGCGCAGCCTTCCGATACGGAAACCGATTCGATGGCGAGGTCGTAAAGGTATTGTTCATATTCGGTATAGGAGGAAGAGAATTCTTCATCGGAAACTGTCTGTTTTGGGCTTGAAGCCAGAGATAAATAATTGAATATACGGCATTCTGTAAATGGTTTCATACGGCATACATTTGATTTGTTTATACCGGAGTAAGCCAAATGAAATGCCTCTGCTATCGTTTAAAGCTCTAGACCTTTTTTAAAATACTGACAATCAACAATAAACAAATTTCATATAGAAACGGGTGTAAATAAAAGTGTAAGCCGTCCTTGACAAGAATGTTAGGACGGCTTACACTTTGTAAACCTCATTTGCTTCGGGTTATCCTCCGGTCAGTCGATGATATGGTATTTCCTTAGTTTCTCATACAGGGTAGTCCGGCTGACATTGAGCAACCGGGCCGCCTTGGAACGGTTGTCACCCGTCTTTTCAAGGGTCTGGAGAAGCAACGCCTTTTCTTTTTTCTTCTTCCGTCCACTGCGTTTCTTCTTCTTTAGGAAGGGAGATTTCAAGGTTCAGGTCTGAAACGGAAATCCATTGCTCTTGGCAGATGAGTACGGCTCGACCTATTACATTCTTCAGTTCACGGATATTCCCCGGCCAGGGATATTCCAGCAGTGCCGCCTCTGCCAGCCGGTCAAAGCCACGAAACGATTTATGGGCCTTGGCGCAAGTGAGTTTCAAGAAAAAATAAGCCAGAGGAAGGATGTCTTCCCGGCATTCTGCCAGTGTAGGAATCCGCAGAGTGAACTCATTGAGCCGGTGGAACAGGTCTTCCCGGAAGCGTCCTTCTCCGATGGCTTTTTTCCAGATTCTCATTGGTGGCGGCAACCAGCCGGATATCAAAAGAGTATTCTTTCGTGGAACCTACCGGCTTGCAGCGTTTCTCTTGCAAGGCCCTGAGCAGGAGCATCTGTGTCTTATAGGAAAGGTTGCCTATCTCGTCCAGAAACAATGTCCCTCCGTTAACGGCACGGAACAATCCGACCTTGTCGCTTTCCGCACCGGTAAAGGCTCCCTTCTGATGACCGAAAAACTCGGAGGCGGCAAGCTCATCGGAAATGGCCCCGCAGTCGATAGCCAGATACGGCTTGTTCTTCCGATGGCTCCGGGCATGTATCTCGGCTGCAATGTGCTCCTTCCCGGTGCCGGAAGCCCCACGGAGCAGAACGGAGATGTCGGCACAGGCAATCATCTCTATCAGACGGTACATCTCATGGGCTTTGGGGCTTTCACCTCGGTAGAACTCCTGTTCGTTATCGTTTTTATCCAGTATCTCCGTTATCAGAGCCAGGAGATTGTCTGGCTGCACAGGCTTACACAGGTAGTTGATGGCTCCCAGTTGCATGGTTGTCACCGCATTCTCCACCTGTCCGTAGTTGGTCATGATCAGAAAAGGGATAGAGTAGTACTTCTCATTCATCCATTTCAGGAGCGAGGTGCTATTTCCGTCCGGCAGGCGCAGGTCTGCCAGTATTAGGTCGAACTCCTTTTGCCCGATGGCTTTACGGGCATTCGCAAGGGTTGCCACGCATTCGGTTTTCATCCCTTTTTCACCAGCCAGTTGCTGATGCTACGGCTGAACACAATATCATCTTCAATAATCAGGATTGTTTTCATAGGCTTTCCTCCCGTATTTTTCAGCGTATACTATCAGTTTTTCCACTGCCCGGATGATGTCCCGCATTTCCATGGATTGTCTATTGGTCCACTCTGTCGCAGGTTCTGTCACCAGTTCCCGTAAATGAGACAAGGGGAAATCCAGACGGACGGTTTCCCATAGGGGCAGGTTCTTATGCAGGATGGAGGCGGCGGCCTCCTTGTCTTGTCGGTCTAAGGCAGCGGTTAATGCGGCAAGGTCTTTCCGGCTCTCTTCGATAAACAGGGCGAGCATTTCCTCCCTGTTGTCCTCTCCTGAAAGGATGAGTGAGAAATCGGGAGCATACTCCTTTCTGTCTTTTTTCTCCTATCACTTGTGCCACTGTATTTATCAGTTCTTCCATAGAGAATGGTTTATGGATGCAGCCCGAAAAGCCGCCCGACAGATACTCGTTGTCATCATCCACCCGTGCCGTTACCGCTATGACGGGGATTGTCTTTGCGTTCTCCATATTGGATGCCCGGAGCAGTTCAAGTATTCCGTAGCCGTCCGTTTCAGGCATCTGTATATCCGTCAGCAGCAGGTCATATCTTTGTGACCGTAGCCGGGTAACCAGTTCACGGCTGGTCTGGCAGCAGTCGCACCGCACTCCGTTACGGTTAAACATCTCTTTGGTAATGTTCAGTTGCATCCGGTCGTCATCAATGACCAGTACGTTGATTCCATCCAGATGATAATCAGTAGCGATGCGTGTCTCATCCATCTGGGTGGATTCATCCGCCTCAAGGAGTGGCAGGAATGCGGTAAACGTGCTGCCTTCACCCGGTTTGCTTTTTACGGTAAGGCTTCCCTGCATCCCGGAGACCAGCCTGCTTGCAATGGCCAGCCCCAATCCGAAACCGGGAACATTACGGGCATTGTCCAACCGTTCAAAAGCTGTGAATATCCGGGTTGTTTCTTCCTCCGTCATCCCGGTACCGGTGTCCTGTACCGAGAAATGCAATTCTTTATTCCGGTATTCCGCTTGCAGGCGGATTTCACCTTGCCGGGTGAATTTAATGGCGTTGGAAAGCAGATTGTTCAGGATTTGCTGGAGCTGGGAACGGTCACCGCTTACTACCACATCCAGACCGGAAAAGGCGGTTGTCAGCCGCAGCTTTTTCTTTTTGGCCAGCGAACCGTAGTTCCGGGCTGTTTCGCTGAAAAGGGTCTCCAGCCGGAAAATCGAAAGGATGGGTTTGTTCCTGCCGGTATCCAGCAGGTAGAATCCGATCAGCGTATTGACCAGCCCGATCATGTAATCGGAAGAATGGAGTATATTTTCCGCATACTCGTCCTTGCGGCTCTTCTTTTCTTCCCCGGGAGCAGTTCGGCGCATCCTTTGATAGTAGCCAGTGGCGCACGAAGGTCATGAGCGATGGTGAGCATCATGCGTTTTCTGGATTGTAGGAGCTCCGTGTTCTCACGATTGGAGGCTTCCAGCTGACGCTGATACTGGTTTATCCTGTTCAGATCCCGGTGGATGATAAGATACAGGAGGACGGTCAGCAACGAGATGAGGACAGCCAGCAGAGAGACCGTATGGAACGAGCGGTCGCGTGTGGAAATGAATTGCCTGTAACGCTCATCAAGCCGTATTCCAGCATCCGCCTCAAAGTCCCTGACAATCCGGTGTAGCCTGTGGTTCAGGTCCGTGTTGTTACTGTACAGGAGGTCCATCTGTTCCAGCAGCCTTTCCCGTTCGGCTTTCTGCATGTCGGTCACCTCCCTGTCAAGGGAGTGCAGCATGCTCGTGACAGATGTGGTACCCTGATGTTTACCAATGGACTGTCGCTGGCGTTCCAGCTGTTCCTTCTGCTGCAGATAGGCCGATTTTTTCCTCCCGGGCCTGATGAATGACCAGAAACCCTTCTTCGGAGTTTCCTCCTCCTTCTTTTTCTCGGCAGGAAGGACATCCGCCTGCTGGATATGGGACACGATTGCCGGAATCTTGCTGTTCACGATCTCGCCGGTCTTGCGCAGACGCCCGAACGTGTCCATGACCGTGTCTAACAACAGTTCCTTTCTTTCCAGCAGCAGGCATAACGAATCTATGCGCGACTGTTGTTCGGGAGACTTCACATACCTTTTCAGTGTCTGCAACATGTTACAGACACTGTCTTTTTTGTGTGGTAGAGTCCAAGGTCGCTTTCATCCCAGACGCTGGCTGTTTCACCGTAAGTGGCCAGTCCCAGCAAGCCCGCGTATGTTTCTCCGGCCAGATGCCGGATACAGGCCAGTTCATGCTCATCCTGTCGCAGGCTGTTCCGCCTCGTCTGTTCCTTGCGGAAGATATGAATGGTCAGGACGAGCAGGAGAAGCAGTATGACATATCCTAAAAAGGATTTTAAGTTTCAACCACATGGAAGTCTTCATTCTTATATTGGAATCCTACAAAAGGCGTGTTCGCTCATATAAAGGGAATAATAGAAACTTATGATAAAAGTTTATTACTGTTTCAAACCATTTGAGGATACCTCGCAAGTTTGCTATCACACAGTTGATCTTTTAATCTTTTTTTTATACTCACAGAAAGGATAGGAACCTGCTTTTTATGACTGAAACATATCACATCCCCTTTATTGGACATTACATTCTCATTCGATCATATTGTTTTCATTTCGGCTCATCCGTTTCTTCACCCGTTCTACTGCTTCCGATACAATTTCTTTGTTTTCAAAGCGTTGTGTATAATTGGTATAGTCTGGATGAATCCGTTTGTAGGTCGGGTCAAGAAACAAAGGACTGGAAATAATATGATCCGCCGTCGAACGGTTACAACAGAAAACTATATTTTCAACTCCCGCCAGCCGGGTCAGTGCCTTTACATCCGTGTCATGTGGCTGCAATGTCATCGGATCAGTGAAAAAGAATAAATAATCAATCTCTCCTTCCACAATACGTGAGCCCATTTGCTGGTCACCACCTAAAGGACCGGATTTCAGAATCGTGATATCCCATTCTGTTTCAGGATGTTTCTCTTCGAGCGCTTTTTAATGAGTGTACCGGTGGTTCCCGTACAATAGAACTTATGCCCTATCAGACGTTCCGAGTTCCAAAGAACCCATTCTATCATGTCCTTTTTCATTGCATCGTGTGCAACCAGACCGATTTTACGAACAATTGTTTTCATCATAATAATAAAATATAGTTTATGTGATAATATAATTAACAATATCCAACAGCTTTATAAAAAACAGGAGAATGACTGTATGAGTTTGAGCAGCTCCTTGTTCGCCCGGCTGTCCACGGTGGCTTCCCGCCTCTCCTCAAACAAAGTAAGCGTTGCGGAGCATTCCCCGCAGATATCAATGCCGACTACACGTTCCTTTCGAAGGACAATTGCCAGTAATTCCTCCAGTTCCTGCAGGCTGAAAGACCCTTGATCCCAGTCTGTTACTGCGGATGCCGGGTTCAGGACATCCTTGTCTATGGACAAGTAAACCGGTCCTTCAATATACGCAGAGGAGAAATTGCGCCAGCCCTTCTCGTGAGCTAACGTCGCTTCGCTATAAAAACTGACTCGTTGTCCGTATTCTTCCGGTACGGTGCGTATCAGTTTGTCCGATGCACCGACTATCACCACTTTCTTGCAAAGCATATTCCAGTCTAACATGTCTTTTTACCCAGCTCCCACAAGAAAGCATGCCCTTGAACAAGGGAGGCTGCATGTCGGGGGTGATGGTCGAATACAATCAGAGAGAACGGAACTCGAAGTTTGTCTGTCCATAATTTGGTCAGGTAATGATAATTGCCCGAATCAATGAAATGGATACCTTCCGCTGGATAACCGGCAATCACCCGCTTCAATTTTCGTATCCCCTCCTTGTCACAGTAACCTCTCGTTCCAGAAAGGTGACGGCAGTCTAGCCAAATGAACTGATTGTTCCGTGCAAATACCTCATGGGCATACACACCGGTGAAGTTCATGATGACAACCGGCCAGACGGTTTCTCGGTCCGCCTTCTTCTTACACCGTCCATTTGTCAGTAACTCTTGCTTATTCATGTCCGTTCAGAACCATCGTACATAACAAAAAATCTTGCCGGTGAGGTAACAGGGGATGGTTGGGATACATTCTGAATGCCTGTTTGAAGCTTCCAGCGCTGAACATTCTGGTTATTGCCTTGAAAGTGTATAGGTTTCCGTCTTTGGATGTCAAAAAAAAGGAATGACCTCATGGATGCGATCCTCATTCTCCTCATGCCGTATAATGACCGATTCCAATCCGATCGCGTTGTCCAGCCCTTTCTCGTCAATGACGACCGTCATCTCGTATTCCTTACCAGCCTCCACCGTGGCGTCCAATCCCTTTTCCCGCATTCACGGAAACGATTTCCACGGCATTCCATCTGCTGTCGACAGCTGCCTTCCAGCCGGCAAGCGTTTTCGCCTTTGCATAATTGTCCGCCGCCAAAACATGAAAGTGTTCCGACAACTTGTTGTAAAATCCGTCATAGTAGTCATCCAGCTGTCTTTTTTTCATCGTGAAGCGGGGAGCTATTTGCGCAACCGAGTTCTTGATGTACTTGACCCAGGTTTCCGGATAGTCTTTTTCTTTCCGTTCATAATATAACGGCAGGATATTATGTTCCAGCAGGAAATAAATTGTTTCCGCATCCAGTTGGTTCTGGTACTGTTCATCCTGATAGGTGGCCTTGTCGGTGATGGCCCATCCGCCTCCTTGCGGTAGCCTTCGTACCACCAACCGTCCAGCACGGAGAAGTTGAGTACGCCGTTCATCAGAGCCTTCTCACCGGAAGTTCCGGAAGCCTCCGCAAGACGGGTGGGAGTATTCATCCAGATGTCAACCCCAGAAATAAGATGCCGTGCCAGGTCCATGTCATAATTCTCAAGGAAGATGATTTTACCCAAGAATTCAGGACGGCGGGATATCTCCACAATCTGCTTGATGAGCCCTTGCCCGGCAGTGTCGTTTGGATGGGCTTTTCCTGCAAAGACAAACTGTATGGGATGTTCCTGATTGTTCACAATCCGCGCCAGACGATCCAAATCGGTAAACAAAAGATGAGCTCTTTTGTAAGTTGCAAAGCGCCTTCCGAAGCCGACAAGAAGAGCATTCGGATTAAACTTCTCGAAAATGGAGACACCCAATGCCGGGTCAACCTGGCTTTTGAGCCAGTCCCGGCCGCATTTCCACTTGATGTAGGATATCAGTTTGGTTTTCAACCTTTTCCGCATGTTCCATATCTCTTCATCGGGTATATTATAAACGCCTTTCCATATTTCCTGATTGGACTGGTCGTTCATGAAATTCTCATCGAAATTGTCCTTAAACAGCTTTTTTCCACTCCGCCGTACACCAAGTGGGAAAGTGTACGCCATTCGTCACATAGCCCACATGGTTCTCTTCCGGGAAATAGCCTTTCCAGAGAGAGGCGCGAACATCTGCTGTGAAACGGACTTGTGCAGCTTGTTGACACCGTTTACCGCCTGGCTGGTTTTGCAGGCGAATACCGACATGCAGAAACGTTCTCCTTGTTGCCCGGAGTTTGCCGTCCGAGGTTCATCAACTCGTCCCACGTAATGCCCAGCTTATCAGGATGTCCTTTCATATATTTATTGAAAAGCCCCTCATCGAAATAGTCATGGCCGGCAGGCACAGGTGTATGCACAGTGTAAAGCGAGGAAGCCCTAACCAGTTCCATGGCTTGTCCGAAGTCCAGGCCTTCGGATATATAGTCGCATAACCGCTGGATATTGATCAGTGCGGCATGCCCCTCGTTGCAGTGATATACATCTTTCTCGATGCCCAATACTTTTAATGTCATCATTCCTCCGATGCCGAGCAGTATTTCCTGCTTGAGCCGGTTTTCCCAGTCACCGCCATACAGGTGATGGGTAATCGGACGGTCGAACTCGCTGTTCAGTTCATTGTCCGTATCCAGCAGGTAGAGGGAAACACGTCCCACATTGGCCTTCCATACATTGGCATGGACCGTGAAACTGTCGGCATAGGGAACATGGATTACCAGTTGTCGCCCGTCAGGCTGCATCACTTTCTCTATCGGAAGCTGCCCGAAATTCTGTGGGTCATAATGAACCTGTTGCTGCCCGTCCATCGCCAGAGCCTGGTCAAAATAGCCATAACGATATAAAAGCCCTACAGCGCAGAGGTCTACGTTACTGTCCGAAGCTTCCTTCAGATAGTCACCTGCCAATATGCCCAGACCGCCGGAATAGATTTTAAGAACCCTGTCCAGACCATATTCCATGCTGAAATAGGCAACTGACGGACGGCTGTGGTCCGGCTCCACATCAAGATACGCCTTAAAAAGTGGAATATACGTTTTCCATCTTACGCATGAAGTTTCCGTCATGTGTCAGTGCCTCCAGCTCTTCATAATCCATCCGTTCCAGAAACAGTACCGGATTCTGTTCCGCCTCTTCCCATAGTTCCGGGTTCAAACCACTATATAAACTCTTCGCATCCTCGTTCCAGGTCCACCAAAGATTATGTGCCATCTCCGCAAATCTCCGCAATTCTGCCGGAAGGTGTGAACCGACTGTAATCTCCCTCCATTGTGGGACGTTTACATGATAACTTGAATATTCCATAACATTTTACTTATTTGATAGTTCATGATTTTTTTTCTGTGGAGGTTTCTCCTGTTTCCGGTTCTTCCTGTGGAAATGTCCCGGCTGTACCCTGGAAATTCTCGAGGAACTGTTTTTCCATACTTAGCGATCGTTTCCGTATCCGCTTGGAAAAATAGATAACGACAATGATCAGGAAAGATAATATCAGTCCTGACCCCAAAGCGACATTGAAAAGACGGATGATGATACCCATTACGATAATGATACAGATCAACACCTTGATCACTATCATTGATACCAGCAGCCCCCTGTTGAACCTGTTGTCCGCCCAAAGTTTGCGGAATTCGACGGAATTGTTTTTCTTCATGATGATGTCGCACAAAAACGGGGATATGATAAGGAGGACAAGAACGAAGCTCAGCAGGCTTCCTTTCATCCCCGGAATACGTCCCATTACCAGAGGATACGCATAGGAGAAGAACAGCGCTATGAAAAACAGGCATACCACCAGATAAAGGGTGACGGATACCAACATGGACCTGATGAGCTTGTGCCAGGAGCCTTGATGTCTTGTGGTCATTGTTCCAGAAGAATAATGCGTCAGGTAATCTTTCAGGAATTGTGGCAAGTGCCTGTCTGCAAAACAGTAGACGGGATCCGACAGTCTTATCATATAAGGAGTAAGGAAAGTGGTGATGACCGATACTGGCACTATGACCGGATAAAGGTATTTGTCCATTACATTCAGACTGATTCCTAACGAAGCGATGATGAACGCAAACTCACCCACTTGTGCCAGGGAAAAGCCGGCTTGTATCGCAATCTTTAGCGGTTGTCCGGAAAGCAACACGCCGAAACTCCCGAACAGGACCTGCCCGCATAGGACCAGTGCCGTCAGGATAAAAACAGGAACGGCATATTCCCATATCATGGCAGGGTCGATCATCATTCCCACTGATACGAAGAAAACGGAGGCGAACAGGTCCTTTACCGGTTGCACGATATGTGCGATTTCTTCCGCTTTATCTGTTTCTGCCAGCAGGGATCCCATGACGAACGCACCCAGCGCGGCGGAGAATCCCGCCTTTGTCGCTATCATCACCATTCCCAGGCATAGTCCCAGGGAGGTTGTCAACAGTATTTCATTGCTAATAAAGCGGTTCAATCTTTTCAGAAGGGTAGGAATCAGATAGATTCCCAATGCTGACCAGAAAATAAGAAAGGCCGCAAGTTTCAATATGCTCTCCAGCATTTCGAAGCCTTCAAAATGCTTGCCTACAGCCAATGTGGAGAGGACCACCATCATGATTACCGCCACCACGTCCTCAATGATTAGTATCCCCAGGACAATACCGGTAAATTTCTGATCGAGAAGCCCCATGTCACTGTATGCTTTGAATACGATGGCGGTGGAGGACATGGACAGCATTCCGCCCAGAAAGATACAGCTCGTGTGTGAGAAGCCCATCGCATTGCCTGCCGTATATCCCAGGAACATCATGCCGCAGACGATGATAACAGTGGAGAATATGGCCGAGGCTCCCACACTTATCAGCTTTCTGAACGAGAAATCCAGTCCTATGGCGAACAGGAGGAAAATAACACCGATATCCGCCCATATCTTGATATTGGCCTGGTCGGAAACAGTCGGGAATAGGGAAATGGAAGGACCTGCCATAATACCGGCCACAATATATCCCACTATGACCGGCTGTCCCAGCCATTTGAAAATGACGGTTATGATACCGGCTATAATCAAGATAGTGGCAAGGTCTGATATTAAAGGGGCAACTTCCGACATAGGAGTAACATTTTATATGGACAACTCGTTAAGGACACGGATCAGGTTTTTGTCAATGGGCTTGTCGTTCTTGATAGCCTGGTCAAAAGGAACATAGACAATCTCATTGTTATGTATGCCTACCATGATATTGTGCTGGTCCTCCATCAGGGCCTGTATGGCGGCCTCACCCAGCCGGCTGGCCAATATGCGGTCGTTGGCACTTGGCGCTCCTCCCGTTGTAGATGTCCCAGGATAGAGACCCTGACATCATATCCGGGGTATTCCCTTTTTACCCGGTCGGCATAGTGCATGGCTCCGCCATTCTTATTGCCCGGGCTTTCCGTCACGATGACGATGCTGCTGTTCTTGGTCTTCCGGAATCCGCGTCCGATAAAAGTCTCCAGCTGATCCGCATCCGTCCGGTCTTCCGGAATAATGGCGGCCTCGGCTCCCGAGGCTATTGCGCTGTTCTGGGCGAGGAATCCGGCGTCGCGTCCCATCACCTCGACAAAGAAAATTCGGTCGTGCGAGGTGGCTGTATCCCGGATTTTGTCCACACACTCCACAATGGTGTTCAGGGCCGTATCATATCCGATTGTAAAATCGGTACCGTACAGGTCATTGTCGATGGTACCGGGCAGTCCTATGCACGTGACAGGGTATTCCTCGGCAAATATGCGGGCTCCAGTCAGTGAGCCGTCGCCCCCGATGACTACCAGCGCCCCGATTTTTTCTTTCCTCATGGTATCGTATGCCTCTCTGCGTCCTTCCGGGGTGGTGAACGCTTCGGAACGTGCCGTTTTCAGGATGGTTCCCCACGCTGGATGATGCTGCTCACATCCTCGGTCGTAAGTTCCCTGGACTCGCCCGCTATCAGGCCTTCGTACCCTCTGTAAATTCCTTTGACTTTGAAGCCGTTGAAAATGGCGGTACGGGTCACGGCACGGATTGCCGCATTCATTCCGGAAGCGTCCCCTCCGGAAGTAAGGATTCCTATATATTCATCTTTTTTTCATCTATCTCAGTTCTTGTTTTGTTTCATTCTGCCAATATAGCTTTCAGTTTTTCCGGCAGTGAAAAATACGGCTCTTTATGGTTCCCAAACTCACACCGGTTCTTTCCGCTATCTCACGGTATTTGAACCTGACAGGTACATCTCAAAAGGTATGAAATGTGACTCCGGTACACTTTTGATGGCATTACGTATCTTTTCCAGGTCATAGTTCTTGTCCACCTCCTCTCTACAGGACTCGTCCATGATCCGCGAATAATATGCAGGATCGGAGGATATGTACAGGCGGGTATGACCGACCTCCGCCCGGTAACCGTTGATAAACGTGTTGCGCATGATGATAAACAGCCACCCTTTGAAATTCGTGTTCTTGTTGTAACTTTCTTTGTGAAGCATTGCCTTGAGCAGGGTATCCTGCAACAGGTCTTCCGCCTTCTCCCTGTTAGCTGTCAGTTTGTACGCAAAACGGAACAGTTCGTCCTGTACGCCAAGTAGTTCTTTTTCAAAATTGAATTCCTTCATCGGTTGTGCCGGTTCCCTGTTCCGGAAGTGCCTGTTAAAGGCCGGACGGCTCTCCGGACAGGAAAAGCCTGTCCGGCCTTACACCATTCAGATCTGGAATTATTTAACCTCGATAGCCTTGAAAGTTTTTTGTTTTCTTCCTCCTTCATTTTCGGGATTTCAATGGACAGAATCCCGTGTTCGACTTTTGCGGAGATCTTATCCTTCTCCACATTTTCAGGCAGCAGGATGGTCTGCTGGAACTTGGAATATGAGAATTCGCGGCGGAGATACTTCTTGTCTTTCTTCTCCTCCTTCTTCTCTTCTTTCTTTTCCATGCAGATTGTCAGGTTGTTGTTCTCGTCAACATTCACCTTGAAATCATCCTTTGTCATTCCGGGAGCCGCCATTTCAACCTTGTAGTCCTTGTCATTCTCAATGACATTGATGGCAGGAGCCGTAACTCCCGTTTTTGCCAGCCACTCATTCTCGAAGAAATCGTTAAAAATACTCGGCAACCAGTTTGAGTTTGTTTTTACAGGTACCATTTTTACCTCCTTTTTTTAAATTGTTAATAAATAAAATATTCAAAAGACAATACAATCCAGTCTGATTGACTGACTCTTATCGTCTGATCATACCTTGTTCGGCTACAGCCTCCGTCCGTCTCCGTATCTCCTCCTGGTCTCCGAGGAAATAGTCCCTGACAAGCACCGGCCGTTCATCAAATTCGAATACATAAGGTACTGCCGTGGGCAGGTTCAAGAGGGATATGTCCGTATCGGAAATATTCTTGAGATGCTTGACTATCCCGCGCAGACTGTTTCCATGGGCAACGACAAGCAGGTTGTCCCCTATGCATCAATGTGGGTAGGATGACACATTCCCAATAGGGCATGACACGCATGACGGCATCCTTCAGGGATTCAGTCCGTGGCAGTTCCATTTCGGGAACACCGGCGTAACGGGTGTCGTTCCCCGGATAGCGGGGATCGTCTTCCTTTACCGGCTCGGGCGACACGCCGTAACTTCTCCGCCAGATATGGACTTGTTCCTCGCCATATTTGTCTGCTGTCTCCCTTTTGTTAAGTCCCTGAAGTATGCCGTAGTGTTTCTCGTTCAACCTCCAGCTTTTCTCCACCGGGATCCAGTCTTCATTGAGACGGTCCAGAACACAATTCAACGTTTTCACAGCCCGTTTCAGATAGGATGTGTAAGCCGCCTCAAAGAGAATCCCGCTTCTTTCAGCATATCACCGGCTTTACAGGCTTCTGCGATCCCTTATCACTCAGGTCTACATCGGTCCAACCGGTAAAGCGGTTTTCCTTGTTCCATAGGCTCTCGCCATGTCTCAACAATACGATCCTTTTCATGCCATATAGTTTTTATGCAACGGTTATCGAAGGATCCAGATAGACATCCTGAATGGTGTTCAGAAGCGAGACCCCGTCTTTCATCGTCTTCTGGAAGGCTTTTCTCCCACAGATAAGTCCCATACCTCCGGCACGTTTGTTCACCACTGCGGTTACGACGGCATCATGCAGGTCAGATGTCCCATGGGACTCGCCCCCGAATTGATCAGGCCAACCCTTCCCATATACCCGTTGGCCACCTGGTAGCGGCAGAGGTCTATCGGATGGTCGGAGACCAGTTCCGTATACATACGCCCGTCGGTCTTACCGAATCCGATGGCTTTAAAACCTCCATTGTTGGACGGCAGCTTCTGCTTCACGATATCAGCCTTGATGGTGACCCCGATATGGTTGGCCTGCCCTGTCAGATCTGCTGCCGCATGATAGTCAATCCCGTCTTTCTTAAAACTGCTGTTTCTCAGATAACACCACAATACCGTGGCCATCCCCAACTCATGGGCATATTCAAACGCCTGTGAGACCTCCACAATCTGGCGGCGGCTTTGTTCCGAACCGAAATAGATAGTTGCCCCCACGGCAGCGGCACCCATGTTCCATGCCTCCTTCACTGTACCGAACATGACCTGGTCATAACTGTTCGGATAAGTCAGCAGCTCGTTATGGTTCAACTTCACGATGAAAGGAATCTTATGGGCGTACTTACGTGCCACAGCTCCCAGAACTCCGAATGTGGATGCCACGGCGTTGCATCCTCCCTCGATAGCGAGTTTCACAATGTTCCCGGGATCGAAGTAAAGAGGATTGGGTGCAAAGGATGCTCCGGCAGAATGTTCTATCCCTGATCCACCGGCAGGATGGAGACATACCCGGTATTGGCCAGACGCCCGTGCCCGTACAGGGCTTGCAGGCTCTCAAGGTGCGTATATTCCTGTCGGAATCCACCCATGCCTTGTCTATCATATTCGGCTCGGGGATATGGATGAGTTTCTTGTCTATTGTCTTGCATACATGGTCCAGGTAGTATCCTGCCTGCGTTCCCAACAAATCAATAATCGTGCTCATGTCAGTCGTTTTTATTCCAAATCAGGACTGGCGTTCCCCAGTTTTGCATCCATGAAAAGGATGCCGCTCTCTCCGGCTTTCTTCATCAGGTTTACGATGTTCAGGAAATTCGCCTCTTCCTCCACCTGCTCCCTGACAAATCCCCAAAGAAAATCACGGGTGGCATTGTCTTTCTCCTCGGAAGCCAGATGTACCAGTTCGTCAATCAATCTGGAAACATGTCTCTCGTGTTCCAAGGCATGTTCAAAGACTTCGGTGGGACTGCCCCAACCCTGTGGAACCACATCGACCTTGTCCACTTTTGCCTCCGCCTCACGTTTGGCCATATATTCGGCGATGGCACATGCGTGTCCTGTCTCTTCCGCCGATTGCTTGCGCATCCAGCGGGCCATGCCGGAAAAACCTTCCTTTCCAGATAGAAGGACATTGAAAGATACAGGTTGGCGGACCATAATTCCGCAGTAATCTGCCCGTTCAGGGCCTTTTGTAAATTCTCGGTCATAATGAATCTAATTTTTTAATGTTGGTACTATTTTTTATTTTTTCATATTCAGGGGCAAGCGTGTGCTTGTCTCAAAATATCTGTCAGGACAGGTTGCATCCCGTTTATGAAACATTCCACGGCGATGACCATCAGAATAAGCCCCATCAGTCTCATCATCACATTATTTCCGGTTTCTCCAAGAATTTTCAAAAGCCGCGTTGACACGCAAAGGATAATGAAAGAGAGGAGACAGACTAGGGCGATCACGCAAACCAGTGCAATTTTGAAAATATGCTCAGGGGCATCTTCCATCAGTGTTATGCCGCTTGAAATTACACCCGGACCGCACAGCATCGGAACGGCAAGAGGCGTGACGGTGATGTTCCTGGAATATTCTTTTTCTCGTTCTCGTTCAGTTTCACATGGGTGAAGTGTGCCTGCAGCATGTCATATCCGATTTTAAAGATGATGATACCTCCCGCAATCCGGAAACCATTGGTCGAGATCCCGAAAAATGGAACAGGAACCTGCCGCACAAGGTGAAAAGTACCAGTATGACGAACGTGAGGGCGCAGGATTTTAAGGCGATGCTCCGGCGTTCTCCGGCACTCATGCCCTCGGTCATCTGCAGGAAAACCGGCATCACTCCGAGGGGGTCCATCAATGTGAACAACGAAGTGAAACACAACATTGAGTATGCGAATATATCCATAGGATGATACTTGTTTTATTTTTTAGACCATTATTTTCTCTGTGAACAATAAACTCCGGTCAGGTTACACGATTTGACACATCATATGAAGCAGGGCAGCCTGCGTTCATATTCCATGGCCAGGATACGCAACAATTCCATAAACGCCGTACTTACATATATCCGTTTTGTGTACAGCCCCTTGATGAAAGAATGGATGGATGAATCCGTATTCTGGCATAGTACGTGAAGTTCGGATATCTGACGGGATATATATTGTTCATGTTCAAGCAGGGTGTTCAAGGCAGCCCGCGGTGTCGGCCATTGCCGGATGTCGCGCCTGATTTCATGGATGGTTACAGCACCTCCTTCATGATAGATGCGGTTCATCATCTGATAGACCTTGCCCATATTGTCCTGTGCCTGTGCACTTAGCCATGAGGCCAATATCGGAAGTTGCTGCCCTCAAAATAGACCTGCAATGACAGGTACAGGTTAGTTGACCAGATTTCTGTATTGATCAATGTGTTCATCGCATATTCAATTCGTTTATCCATGGCTGTTCTGATATTTGAAATTAGACAAAATAAATCGTAATTCATATCCTGCAATAATCATGAATTTATGTGATAGCATCTGTAAATCGGACTCTTATGGAGTTGTAAAATGAATTTTAATGCTTGCGAGACAAATAGTCATAAAAATGTATAATTATCATGCCTTTTTGTCACAAGATCCCTAAACATTCTCAACAAGATATCCAGTTCTTTCTCTATCATGTTGATCTTGTCGTATATGTAATCCAGCGTATTATGATAGTGCAGGCAGGCCCTGCATTCCTGCAATTCCCTTGACAGGGAGAGTATTTGTTGCCAAAGTTCCTCTTCTGTATGTCCAGGGGGATTATTGAATGCCATAAATGGATTCAGAGAAACTGTTTGGCATGTAATTTGTGTAATAATAGCCGCAAGTCCCGAAAAAGGGGCAGGAATGGAAACAAAAAGGCAGAGAATTCCACTAAAGACAGTAACAGACAGAGGAATGAAAAACGGAAGGCAGGACCTGTCCGGTTTTGAAACAAATTGCTTTCATAATGCGATTATATGACAACTCTGTTCCCTGAAGTTGTGTTTATATAAAGTTAAGCGTGGGAACTTTGGTATTACCGTTCAGAAGTATCCCCATACTCAACAACATATAATACACAAAGCCCCACGCCTATATATGCTAACAAGATATAATAGTGCATAGGGACACCTGATGTATTATCCAATTGTTGTCTTGAAATTGGGGATTTCCTGAACATGGATAATGCCTAACGCTTACTGTTATTAATCTTTTTTGGTAAAAGACAAGGCAAAAATACTAAAAGAATTGATTCGCGTCAATAAAAATCCAACTTTTTTATTATTTTACTCTCTGCGCCACTGAATTTCATCGCTCTCCGCTCTCCAAATCCCGTGCCCTTCAGCGATAAGTAATCCTGAGTTCATCAATTGCCTCATAAAAGAGCTTTTTTACATCCTAAAATCCGCAACCTGTAATAAAACCCTCAACCTGTAATGGACGTCAAATTTCTCCGTCTCAATGAATTGGTGGTCAAAATCAAAGTCATATTCATTGTCTGGCAGCAACTGTCCAGTTGCCAGCAATGCATTGACAAGCAGATTGTTAAGGTCGGGGGCTACGTAGAAGTCGTAGCTTTTCAGAGAACGCCCGAATCAGACCTGTAGGTACAAAGACAACAGATTCGGTGTGAGTCGGATTTTAACTTTTACCACGAAGGTTTTGGCTATTTTTGCAACACTAAGTTGGTGAATCCTTTGACATGTCTGCGCTGCATGTCCAAGAACTTTTTGTTGTTCAGGGAGCAAAAGCCCGAAAGCAGAAGCTCATGGAGAATTTCGGAATCGACTTGATTCCATACGTGCGCTATTCGCAAGCCAGCATCATTTTGCTATACTTTGCTGCTGGACTCCTTCCTGTAGCAATCCTCTTCAATACCTTATTATATATAATAGGTCCCTTGATATTACTCTCTGTCATCTTTTCGTCCACACTTTCATTGCTATGGGCTATTACATCACACCCAAAGAAGTCATTCCTGAGGAAAATGACGCAGAAGCAAAAGTCACGGAAGCAGAAGACATGAAAGACGGCAAGAACACTCATGGCACAAATATCTTGACAGCTAATAGAAAGATGGAAATAGAATTAGCCCTCAAGAAATGGTGTGAAGAGGGATTTTATAAGGACTATGAAGTTAACATCTATTCGCTAGCTACCAAGTTGGGATACAAGAAAAACGAACTGACAGAATACTTCAATCAGTCAGAATACACCAATTTTTAGAACCTGGCTTAGCGACATTCGTTTTAATGAGGCTGTTCGCATGATGAAAGCCAACCCCGAATATAGCATTGACGCTATTTCCACAGAGTGCGGTTTCTCATCCCACACATGGATTTATCGTATATTCAAACAAAAACGGGCATGTCACCTAGCCAATGGCGCAAACAGTTTGCCTCCATCTAAATGCGTATTTTTTGTAATTTCGCATTAAATAGCATTTAAAAGAGGTGTGTCAGCGTTTTGACACAACCTCTACTTAAAAGATTTAATTTACAATAGTATTGCGGAATTAAGGTACATGAAACCGATAACCTGTCATAGTGGCATTGGGAAAAGCCGTTCAGACGATCCGCATCATGGTCGGCAAAAGATCTAAAGTGACCTCTTTGGCTGTCTTGCGCTTGGAGACATGAATCATTTCAAGCACCTTTATGACGTCTTCAGACTTCGTGCCACGTATCATGGTCACAAGTGTACCTCTGCCACCACGTCCCGCACGATTAGTGACAACAGTATATAATTCTCCGCAGCTTAAAGAAGTCTCGTCAATACAAAGACTAGGGACCTGAGGTTGTGCCCGCATTCTGACACATTTACATTTGTAGTATTAAATATCCCAATAAAAATATAAGTGTATATTGTAATGGGATCTTAATAGAGGATTAAAAAATAAATACTTAATGGGCTGTTTCTTATGAATTCTACTGAAATCTTATAATAATTGCTCAAAAAATCACATTCTTTGTATACGTAATATCCTAATTTTGGAACGCAAATTAAAAGAATATTAATAAACTAAATTATCTGATTTATATGACAAAATTAAGATGTATGCTTTGTTGCCTGATGATCTGTACTATTACTATTGATGCTAGGACTGTTAATGATATATATAAAAGAATATCTGCACAAGTCTCCTTGAAGGTTCCCTGGTAATCAATCACGAAACTATTCCCTTGCTTTTCAAGGAGCCGTTGATGATAAGGGAATCTATCTGTTAGAGTCTGAAGAAAAAATACCATTAATCATTACAGAGAATAGAACGTGACAATGTTAAATGTGTAATGGTAGTAAGTATTACGGCATTGGAAGACGTGTACTTTAATTATCAACAACAGTTGAAAACAGGCTTCCGACATAATGACTGTATGTTTTATCTACCAGGATTCTGGTATAGTCGCAATTTACGTTCTCCTAAAGGTGCTCCTTCATTTCATATATCAGAGAGTTGGCTGGTACGTGAGGATCGTCTGAGCTCACCCCTTACCGGTATCTTCAATCAGAAAGATGGACGTTATATGACTGTGGCACGCAAGGACGATTTTCAATGGGATGCCCTTGCTACCCACCAAACAGGCGAAATCATCCTCTCGGGCAAAACGTCCCTAGGGTTCACCGGCTTTGAGAGCCATGACGGAACATCAACACTATCTTTTGGATTTCCTTACCGAGAAGCTCCTAAAACCTATATTCGTAAGTTGACGCTGGCTCCGGAGGTTACATCTTTCCAATATCTAAAAAAGGAGAAACAGTACTCCTGACCTGGGAATTTATCGAGGGGCAGGCTACAGACTACTCAGATTTTATTTGCCATACTTGGGAATATTGTTATGATACATACCGTCCCCAACCTGTGAAAATACCTTTTTCTCCAGAAGAGATAAAAGGAGTGCTGAGCAATTATTTTGTGGAAAGTTTTGTTGGGGACAAAGCTCTTGCCTATTACTCCAGCCCTGAAATGAAAGTGGCAGCCTGTGCCAACATGAATGTAGCAGAGATAGGTTTTGTCGGTCGCGTACTTCTAAACGCTTTCAATGCATGGGAGTTTGGCAATGAGAATGGACGTGATGACCTTGCAGCTAGCAGTAAAAAGATATTTGATAGTTACTTAGAAAATGGCTTTACGGAAACCGGTTATTTGCGTGAATGGGTAAATCTGGAAAATGATAGTGATGTGAAAGAAGAACGCCCAGTGCATAGCATACGTCGTCAGTCGGAAGGAATTTATGCCATGTTTCATTATCTGAATTATGAACAGAAGTATAAACGTCACCATCCTGATTGGGAACAACGCTTAAAGAAAATGCTCGATATGTTCTTGCAACTGCAAAATCCAGATGGAAGTTTTCCACGTAAATTCCATGATGACTTTACAGTTGTTGACGGAAGTGGAGGAAGTACTCCATCCGCTACATTACCTCTGGTTATGGGATATAAATATTTTAAGGACAAACGCTATCTGTCCGCTGCCCGGCGTACTGCGGAATATCTGGAAAAAGAGCTTATATCAAAGGCTGACTATTTCTCCTCTACGCTGGATGCAAACTGTGAGGATAAGGAAGCTTCCTCTATACCGCTACGGCAACTTACTATTTATCATTGATAACAAAATGGTACGGAACATAACCACTATGCCTCTCTGACACGAAAAGCGGCTTATTTTGCCTTGTCCTGGTATTACGTCTGGGACGTTCCGTTTGCTCCCGGGCAGATGTTGGGTGATATCGGTCTGAAAACTCGCGGCTGGGGAAATGTCTCGGTGGAGAATAATCATATTGATGTATTTATTTTTGAATTTGCCGATGTGCTCCGTTGGCTTTCCAAAGAGTATAATGAACCTCGTTTCTCTGATTTTGCTGAAGTCATTTCTACTTCCATGTGCCAGTTACTTCCTTATAAAGGACATATGTGGAGTGATAAAAGTTGGTTATTATCCGGAAGTGATCCAGCACACCAACTGGGATTATGGAAGGAATGGAAAAGGATATTATAATGACATGTTTGCTCCCGGTTGGACGGTAGCATCCCTTTGGGAATTGCTGACACCGGGACGTACTGAGAATATACTGTTGAAATAGCTCTGATATCCACTTTTCAGGATATTCTTATATCCTGTTGTATGTTAATTAATGAAACTAACAATTAAGACAATGCAGAGACTACGTATTTTAGTTATATTAATACTTCTTTCTTTTGATGCCTCTTTATTCCCTTTGCCGTTCTGAATGAAGGACAATATGCATTCCGTTCACTTGATATCAATAATGGATTATCCCAGAATACGGTCCATGCCATCCTTCAGGATAAACAAGGATTTATGTGGTTTTGGGACGAAGGATGGTCTTGACCGGTATGATGGTATCTCTTTTCGGACTTTCATGAAAGAATCCGGAACCTTGGGCAATAATTTCATCACTTCTTTGTATGAAGACAATCTTGGGCAAATATGGATTGGGACAGACGTAGGCCTATATGTCTATTGCCCACAAATGGAAAAGGTCAGGCATTTTACTCTGATAAGTAATTCAAACATAGATATAGACTGTACGGTCAATCTGATAACTGGGGACCAGAAAGGAGGTATCTGGGTTGTAACTCAGACGCGGGGGAATCTTCTATTACAATCCCCAGGATAGCCAGTTGGTTAATTATCAGTCGGACGGGTCCGGTACTCTGAACCTTAAAACTTCCGGCCAACTCTATTTTGATTCGGACGATGTCTGCTGGTTGGACATACGTGATGGAAATCTGTATTATTCAAAAGACAAGCTTAAAACTTTAACTCGATTTTTCCAGAAGATTCAAAAGTGTCTTTCAGAGATGAATACATCTATAAATTGCTCCCCGCACCCTATAATTGCATGTATGTGGGAACTGTATTCGGACTGAAAGAAGTGAACCTAACTAATAAGACTATCCGTACCCTTCTTTCCAAGGATGAATTGGGAGGTGATATTTATATCAGGGAACTTGCATTTTATTCAGATGACGAATTATGGATAGGAACCGAATCGGGACTTTATATCTATAATCTGCACACGGCAAAAATCATCCACTTGCAGAACGTCAACGGTGATCCCTATTCAATCTCTGACAATGCCATCTATTCGATTCTCAAAGACCGTGAAGGCGGAATGTGGATAGGGACTTATTTTGGGGGTGTGAATTATTACCCCCGGCAATATACCTACTTTGATAAAGTCTATCCCCAGAAAGAATCAAACAAAATGGGAAAAAGGGTGCGGGAGTTTTGTGCCGCCCATGACGGCACACTCTGGATAGGTACAGAAGATAAGGGGGCCTTTTCCATTATTATCCTAGTACTGGAAAAAATCGAACCGTTCATTCATCCGGATATTTATCATAATGTTCACGGATTGTATTTGGACGGAGATTATCTGTGGGTTGGGAATTTTGCAAAAGGATTAAAGCGTATTGATTTGAGGACATACGCTGTAAAGCATTATGATAATATTGCAAGTGATATCTTTTCTATCTGCCGGATAACTGCGGGCGATCTGTATCTTGGAACAACAATAGGATTGTTTCGGTACAATTCCAGATACGGAACGTTTTAAACGCGTCCCCGAACTTGGGTGGACGTTTGTTTATTATATAAAGGAGGATAAGCAGGGGAATTTATGGCTGGCAACTTATGCCGATGGCGTCTATAAAAAAGAATGTCCGTACAGGTGGTTGGGAACATTTCGTACATGAGGAAGCAGACTCGTCCACCCTTCCATCCAATAAGGTGCTGAGTATTTTTTGAAGACAGTCAAAATCAGCTATGGTTTACCACACAAGGAGGTGGCTTCTGCCGCTTTGTGCCTTCCGCCAACACCTTTGTCCGTTATGACGGTATCGGTCTGCCAAGCAACGTCATTTATCGGATTGAGGAAGATGAAAAGGGGTTGTTTTGGATTACAACCAATAAAGGGCTGGTACATTTTAATCCGAAGAATTCCAGTTTTAAGGTGTATACGATTGCTAATGGGTTACTGAGTAATCAATTTAATTACCAGTCCAGCTATAAGGATAAGAATGGACGGATTTATTTTGGCTGTATTAACGGTTTCATCTCCTTTGCCCCCCTCCTCCTTTATTGATAATGATTTTTTACCCTCTGTTTTGATTACCGATTTTATGCTCTTTAATAAAAAGGTGGTAGTCGGAGAAAAAGGCTCTCCATTGAAACAAAGTATCACTTTGTCAAACCATATCGAACTTCAGTCAAATCAGAATTCGTTCTCCTTCAGGATAGCTGCGATAAGTTATCAGTCACCGAGCATGAATACACTGCTATATAGACTGGAAGGGTATGATTCGAATGGCATACAGCGGGTAAGGGCCCTATTACGTATTCCAATTTACCTTATGGGACATACATGTTACGCGTGAAAGGTGCGAATAGTGATGGTGTATGGAATCAGATGTACGCACATTGGGGATCAGGATATTGCCCCCGTTTATTTATCCGTATGGGCATACCTGATTTATATCCTATTGATACTCGGTACATTTTCGCCCTCTTCTTTTATTTAAGGAAGCGTACTATTGAAAAGCAGCGTAAAAGAGATGGAGAAGTTCGAACAGGAAAAGGAGCAGGAACTCTACACCACTAAGATAGATTTCTTTACAAATGTGGCACACGAAATCCGTACTCCTTTAACACTGATAAAGTGCCCATTGGAGAATGTACTTGCTGATAGGGAACTCTCCTGAAAATGTAAGGATGGAATTGGAAATTATGGATCAGAACGTGGAGAGGTTACTGAACCTGATAAACCAATTACTTGATTTCCGTAAAGCGGAAAATAAAGGTTTTAAATTGAATCGAAAGAATATAATATCGGTACTATCGTCCACTCTGTTTATAAGTATTTCACCACTTTGGCAAAGCAAAGGGGAATTAAATTTGAAGTAGAAGTTCCAGAGGAAGAATTGTTGGCTTCTGTTGACAAAGAGGCTTTGACCAAAATTCTCAGTAATCTGTTTGCTAATGCATTGAAATATGCCCGGACATACGTTTATCTCCATTTGTCTGTTGATGAGAAGAATGAGGTGTTCACTATCTCTATGAGTAATGATGGGAATATAGTCCCTATCGAAATGCGTGAAAATATTTTTAAAGCCTTTGTCCAATACCGGGACAGGAAAGATATTGTCTCAGGCACAGGCATCGGATTAGCTATGGCTCGTTACTTGGCAGAGTTGCATCAAGGTATGCTGGTGATGGACCGGGAGCTAGATTGTAACCGTTTCATTCTTTCCATTCCAATATTACACCAGACACTTCCGGATGATTCGGAAGAACAACATAAGAAACCTGGGTATGATAATGAAGATCGTGAAGTTTCTGATAAAGATAAAGAGAGGTTGCTTCCATATTGGTTGTAGAAGATAATAAGGATATGCTTGCTTTTTGTGTTCAGGCAATTGTCTTCATTGTATCATGTACTGATTGCGGAAAATGGGGTCGAGGCGTTGGACGTTCTTGAACAGAAATCTGTGGATCTGATAATAAGTGACATTATGATGCCTCTGATGGACGGGGTTGAATTATGCAAGCATCTGAAACAAAATCTGGACTATAGTCATATTCCTGTAATATTATTGACAGCTAAAACTAATCTGGAATCAAGAATCGAAGGACTTGAAGAAGGGGCGGATGCGTATATTGAAAAGCCGTTTTCTATGGAGTATCTTCGTGCCAATGTAGCAAATCTGTTGAGTAATCGGGAAAGATTACGCCGTCACTTTATTGAATTTCCTTTTATCAAAGCAGATGCAATGGCGCAGACAAAGGCCGATGAGATGTTTATTAGCAAGTTAAATGAGTATGTATTACGCCATCTTGATAATACGGACCTGCAAATTGATGATATAGCGGATGCAATGAATATGGGACGTTCAACTTTTACCGGAAATTGAAAGGAAGCCTAAATATGAGTCCGAACGAATATCTCCGCCTTTTTCCGTTTGAAGCAGGCAGCTTCCATACTGAAAGAAGGAACCTATGGAGTGGTGGAAGTCTCTTACATGGTAGGGTTCAGTACCCCCTCCTATTTTTCAAGCTGTTTTAAAAACAGTTCGAGTACTGCCTAAAGATTTCATATCGCACTAGTAATATGTATTTTGCTTTAAATTTTATAATATCAGGTCATTTTCTGATATTTTATCCGAGTTGTTCGGGTAATTTTGCAAATATATTAACAACTAAATTTGATGTATGACAAGGTATTTACTTTTTTGCCAGCCAGCCTTCGGGCGGAAGAGAGTTGTTTTCTATCGTATATATAAACGATTCTTAGTTTGAGAATTTGTACTGTAATTTATATAAAGTCAAAGAAATAATTATAAAATAAATTGCACACACAATGAATAATAGAAAAGAAAATGAACAGAGTTGTATAGTAATGAATAAAAAAGAGGGTACATCGTGCATTACGACACACCTCCCTGTATTTCAGAGAAAAATCTACACTACTAATCAAAAAATCTATTGATATATGAACTGTAAAAGTAAAACAAGGATGCCTTACCAGCGAAAGCTGTTGCATCCTGTTATGGTTAGCCTTCACATTATTTCCCGTTTCCGTTGTAACGGCGGCAGATAATAGAAAGATCGACGAGAGCCAGCAAAAAAGAAGTAAAAGCAGAAATGAAAGGATATGTGGGAGACGAAAACGGAGAGCCTGTTATTGGAGCTACCGTATTGGAAAGTGGAACGCAGAACGTTATAACAGATGTGGACGGTATATTCACTATACAGTTGGCAAAGAACGCATCATTGACCATTTCATATGTTGGGTACCAGAAGAAAACGGTAGTGGTAAAAGATAAGAAGTTCATTTCCGTTAATTTGACTCCGGACAGGAGTATGATGCTGGATGAAGTGGTCGTGGTCGGTTTTGGCAAACAAAAGAAAGAATCCCTCGTGGGAGCTGTGCAGGCAGTGAAGCCGGAAGACCTGAAGATGACATCCAGTAATCTTAGTACTTCATTTGCCGGGAACGTTCCAGGTATCATCGCCGTACAGACACAGGGTGAACCAGGCTCTGATGAGGCGAAATTCTATATACGTGGTATATCAACTTTTGGTTCGAATACCTCACCGCTGATCATACTTGACGGTGTGGAAATCAACGCTACGATGATGAACAATATTCCTCCAGAATCTATCGCGTCGTTTTCTGTGCTGAAAGATGCTACGGCAACGTCCCTATACGGCTCACGGGGGCTAACGGAGTTATCATCGTTACTACCAAGCAAGGACAGCTTTCCGAGAAAATGTCTGTAGATATCCGCTTTGATAATACTTTCTCCATGCCTACCTATGTGCAGAAAATGGCAGATGGCCCGACTTACATGGATATGTATAATGAAGCCGTTTATAATCAGGCTATTGCCAATAACCAAGAGTATGAGCCTTTCTATAGCCGGGATAAGATAGATAAAACACGTGCCAATGCAAATCCCTACCTGTTCCCAAACAATGACTGGTACAGTATGTTGTTCAAAGACTTCGCCGTTAATCAGAATTTGAATATCTCCATCAAGGGCGGAAGCAAAAATGTGGATTACTTCCTGAATGCTGGAATCTTCTATGAAAATGGTATCATCCGGCAACCCAAGGAAGATAAGCTTGATGTGGGTATGCGCAACAAGAAATACCTGTTTCAGAGTAATGTGACAGCCCGTGTTACCTCTACGACGAAAGTGGGGCTAAATATGAATACGCAGTTGTTCTACCACCATGCCCCCAAAAAACAAGTACCCGGAATTTGTTCGCCTATTCCATGCATGGGAATCCCGTACGTTTTCCTGCTACACTTCCTGCTGAACCAGGGGATACATACATCCGCTACGGTAGCAATGATCCGTGGGATGTGGGAAAATCAGAGCCGAATCCTTACGCCAAATTGAGTGAAGGTTATACGGAACGAAATTATGTCTATATGACGACCGCTTTCAATCTCGAACAGGACTTGAAGTTTGTCACACCAGGGTTAAAACTCACCGGACTGGCATCTTTCTATAATTACAGTTTTAACTGGCTGGATCATTGGATTGTACCTTTCTACTATAAAGTATCTGATGACTATACGATGGATGATCAGGGAAACTACCTTTATAAGACTTCGACTATCGGTGAGCCGGGGAGAACCTTATCTGAAGAGCAATTCCGGGCGTGATCCGACAGAGAGTGTCTGGTCTTTACAGGGAGCGCTGGACTACTCACGCCAGTTTGGTGGACATGATGTGGGAGCTACCCTTGTTTACCACATGAAAGAAACCAAGAAAGTGAAGGACGGCGGAGCTGAAAAGATCTTCTTCCTTACCGTGAGCAAGGGATGGCCGGACGTCTGACCTACAGTTTTGGTCAGCGTTACCTGCTTGAGGCTACCTTTGGTTATAATGGCTCGGAGAATTTCAGAAGCGGGCATCGTTTCGGATTCTTCCCTGCGATTGCCCTAGGATGGACTATTTCTAATGAAAAGTTTTTCCAACCGTTAAAAAAAAACAGTTTCCACTCTGAAAATCCGAGCTACTTATGGATTGACCGGAAATGATGCGCTTGCCACTCGCTTTCCCTATGTAACAGAAGTCAGTATGAATAATAATTTGGATTGGTGGACTGGTAGCGGTACCCGCGTGAATGGGCCGCTTGTAAATATTTATGGTAATGCGAACGCTACATGGGAGAAATCGAAAAAGCTGAATTTAGGTGTCGATATGACCCTTCTTGAATCTATGGATATAACCATTGATTATTTCAAGGAAGACCGTAGTGGAATTTTTATGCAACGTTCGTCCGTCCCTTCAACAATGGGAGTGACAGGTATGCTGCCTTATGCCAACATTGGCTCGGTAAAGAATAAGGGTGTGGATATGAGTGTAGCATACAGCAAAGTAATTGGCAAAGATTGGGTGCTCCGCCTGAACGGTAGTCTGACCTATGCACATAATGAGATTACGGAGATAGACGAACCGGTGAATGTAGAACCCTATTCTTCAAGAATCGGACACCCGATAAACAGTATTATGGGATATGTGTCTGACGGATTGTTTACTTCTCAGGAGGAAATAGACAGATCTCCCAAACAGTCGTTCGGAAATTATACGGTGGGAGATATTAAATATAAAGATCTGAATGGTGATAACGTGGTGAATGGTTATGACAGGACGATTATCGGCAATCCTGAAATTCCGGAGATTATCTATGGTTTTGGAGGAACGTTGAAGTATAAAAAGTGGGATTTGTCTCTGTTTTTCCAGGGAGTGGCCAAAGTCAGTTTAATGATGAGCGATATTCATCCGTTCAGCGAAGCGGGCCATAAAGGATATAACATTGCACAGTATATCGTTGATGACCACTGGTCGGAAAGCAATAATGTAGCCGGTGCCGCCTATCCCCGATTATCACCCGAATTTATCACGAACAATGCGCAAACCAGCACTTATTACCTACGTAACGCAGCTTTCCTGCGCCTGAAGAATGCCGAACTGGGCTATTCCTTCTTCCCGTGGCTGCGTGTGTATGCAGCAGGTACTAATTTGCTGACATTCTCTCCGTTCAGTACCTGGGATCCTGAAATGGGAAGTGGGAATGGTTTGAAATATCCGCTACAGCGCACGGCCAAGACCGGGATTCAGTTTCATTATTAATTACGAACAGAATAAGTTATGAAAAAATATATACAAAGTTATGCCTGTCGGCAATCGGCTGTTTAATGATGGCATCATGTGATTTTCTTGATGTGGTTCCGCAAGGTACTGCTACCGTGGATGATATCTACCGGACACAATATCAGGCTGAAGGAATGGTACTGTCTTGCTACGCGAATATCCCTAACTATTTTCCATCCCCAACAATTTCCTGATTTTACCGGAGGAAACGAAATCATAACGAGCAAAGGAGGAACAACGCGCTGGTTTCATTTCCGCAGTCTGGTTTATGGGGAAGAATCCCCAACAACGACTTATTACTCATTATGGAGCAATACAGCAAAATCTTATCCGCAGGGTGCTGTGAAGAAAGCAGTATGGGAAAGTATCCGCAATTGCTATAATGTGCTTAATAATCTGGATAGGGTATCGGACATTACCCCGAAAACCTGAGCTGGTGGAAAGGTGAAGCGCTGTTTTTGATCGGGTATTATCATCAGATCATGCTGGAGTACTATGGACCGATAGTTATTATTGACAAGGAAATACCAATGGAAAGTTCTCCGGCCGAGATGATGACCTCCGTTCTCCTTATGATACATGTGTCGATTTCATTGCCAATAAATATTCGGAAGCAGCTAGATTACTTCCTGGCGTATGGGATTCAAGTAAGAGAAACAGGGCTACCTCTTCTGCTGCCTTGGCTTTCAAGGCTCGGCTGTTGCTTTTATGCCGCCTCGCCGTTAGTCAATGGGAATAGTGAGTTTTATTCCGACTTTAAAAACCCCGACGGCACTTTTCTGATTAACCAGACTTATGACCGGGAAAAGTGGAAGAGAGCGATGGATGCTGCCAAAGAGGCCATAGACCTTTGCGAAGAGAACGGTTACAAACTTTATGGAAATTCGACCAATGACTTGGAGCAAGGGAAGAAAAACTATCATGAAGCCTTTGTCGGTGATGGGATCAGTGGTAGCGGATTTAACTGGAATGAAGTCCTGTTTGGCTTTGCTGAACAGGGAACTATTTCTACTGTATCAAGAATATGGCTCCTCGTGTTGAATTTACAAGTTATTCGACCAAAGGTTTTAGAGGGTCCTTATTCCCGACGTGGGATTGTGTGAGTAGGTATTATACCAAGAACGGTCTACCTTGGGCAGATGACCCCGAGACTAAGAAGCTTGATCCGTATTCCATTGCACCAGGTGATAGTACGGTACGTTTTCACAGGAATCGTGATCCGCGCTTTTATGCCTCTATTGGCTTTGATCGTGGAAATTATGACGTGCAGGGAAAAGACAATAGTGCTCAAATGCAGACGTGGTGAAATGCAGCAGAATAATGGCAATGCCAAGGATGAGTATCAAACGGACAACGGTTATTATTGTCAGAAATGGGTGTCTAAATATGATACCTATAATAGGACTACCGATCAAATAACCTACAACCGTTGGTGCTTTCCTTTATATGCGTCTGGCCGAACTCTATCTGAGTTATGCAGAAGCGGATTTCGAATATAGCGGCACACTGAGTACTGCCAGTCTGTCCTATTTGAATAAAGTACGTGAACGTTGCGGATTACCTACCTTTGCAGATTCATGGGCAAAAGCCGGTGGTATTCCTTCAGGAGAGAAGTTGCGCGAAATATTACATGATGAACGCTCCATTGAATTGGCTATGGAAGGCAGACGTTTCCATGATATGCGCCGTTGGAAAATTGCCCATACTGAAATGATGCGTTATCAGAAATCCTGGACATTATCCGGAAAAACCGCTGATAGTTTTTATAAACTTACGGACATGAAAGAAACCGGCGTTCGTAATTTTACCGCTCCCAAGAACTATTGGCTTGCTATTCCACAAGATCAGATAGAAGTAAATCCCAATCTAGTGCAGAATCCGGGATACTAGAGAATCAGCTCTTATATAACTAACAATTAGAGGAAAGGACAAAATGAAAAGGTAATGTGTTTATTGGCAATTATGTTTATGATTGCCAATACTTCGGCACAAACACGGGTGATTGCCCATCGTGGTTTCTGGAAAACCCAAGGATCAGCACAGAATAGCATTACATCTTTGTTGAAAGCGGATTCTATAGGATGTTATGGTTCGGAGTTTGATGTCTGGCTGACAAAAGATAATGGTTTGGTGGTTAGCCATGATGGGATTATTCAAGGGCATAAGGTTGAAGAGTCCACTCTGAAGGAATTAACCGGGTTATGGTTAGCGAATGGAGAATGCGTACCCTCCTTAAAAAGAGCTTCTGGAAACAGCTAAGCGGGAAAACATCTTTGAAGCTGGTGCTGGAGTTGAAAGCTCATAGTAAACCCGAACGGGAGATAAAAGCTGTTGAAGAGATCGTTTCGATGATAAAGAAGATGGGACTCGAAACCCCGGATGATATATATCACCTTTTCGTCTCACGCATTAAAGGAACTGATCCGTCAGGCTCCCACAAGCACTCCTGTATATTATCTGAAAGGGGACTTATCTCCACAACAACTGAAAGAATTGGGTAGTGCCGGACCGGATTATCACTTCTCTGAATTTTACCGTTATACCGATTGGATTGAAAGTTGCCATGCCTTGGGGCTAAAAGTGAATGTATGGACGGTTAATAAAAAAGAGGACATGCAATACTTTTTGGGATAAAGTCGACTTTATCACTACAGATGAGCCGTTGGGACTGTTGAAAGATATAATGAAGGTCAAATAGATATATTTTCTGAGATAATGTATAGTCCAACTGATTACCTTTAATAATCTGTTGATTATTTATGTTTTTGGAAAATGAGTTTCAAGTTTTCAAACGACTGTTCATGTTGATACAGTTGAATGCTGATTGAAAACAAAACAATAGCGGAAACAATGAATGTCAATCTTGTATAAGAAGGCAAACGTCCAAATTTATAGTTCAGCTCCATTAATCGAACTGAATAGGGTATTTATTAAATAATATAAAATTAGCCAACTAATTCATAGCCAAATTATTGCGAATTAGTTGGCCTTTTTGTATCTTTAGGTATTCCGTGCGACAAGAAGTCGTACAAGTAATTGTTCAGCACTGTGCCTGAACCTATTGTTCTGTCAATAGTAGTCTAAAGAGGCGTGCTTTACCAGTCATGGTTTAGTGCGAAGCCCTCTTGACAATGCAGTCCTTTACAGAAATATCCAATGTATAGGCTGTTAGGCTGACTGATATGAGTAACATATGTGAATCGCTACACCATCGTAATAAAGAAATAGCTTACGGATATTTATAAGCTATATAGCCAAAAGGTGGGTAGTCAGGATAGTCTTTTTGGGAATGTAAGGCTACACGGACATCATACTGGCGGTGGAGGGGCGGGCTCTAAGTCGGGCGTCAGTTACTTGTACGGAACTTGGTAAACCCGTATTTCTCCTGTCTATGTCAGGCAGGTAAGCCAATTGCAAGAAAAGCCGAATGTGGTGCGGGTAAAGGATTGCGGAGAAAGTGAATGATTCTGTGTAATGCGGAGGATAGAGGTTTAAACATCACCCCATGCGAAATCAGGCAGACTTCCGCAGGGTAATTCTTTATGAAACGATTGTAGAACTTTAATAAAATGAAGAAACTGCAAATGAGCAAGGCAAAAGCCGAGTGTGCATCTTTAACCGTACGAAACACGACATGAAAAGATATCGATTCTTCCAAATATGAGCGTAAGGTGAGAAAAACTGCAGGTCCGAATAGCAAAGGCCCACAAAGAAAAGAGGTACAACAAGGTAAAGGCCTTACGGTACCTTACTTGCCACTTCCTACGAAGCCAAGGCATTGGCGATAAGGAAAGTAACTTCCAATAAAGGTAAACGTACGGCAGGGGTTGACCATATGAAGTGGGACACTGATGCCAAGAAAATAGAAGCTATATGTTTATTGAAAAGGAGAGGATATAAGGCCTTCCCGCTGAGGAAGGTCAACATAGCCAAAGCAAATGGCAAGACAAGATCTTTGGGAATACCAACCATGAAGGACAGAGCCGTGCAGGATATATCTTATGGCTTTAGAACTTATAACTGAAAGTGAAGCGGATGCGAACTCATATGGGTTCAGAAAGTTTAGAAGTACTGCGGATGCAATAGACGCACTTCATAGATGGTTGAGTAGAGACTGTTTACCACAATGGATACTGGAAGGTGACATTAAGGGTTGTTTTGATCATATTAATCATGAATGGCTTCTCAACAATGTGTAGATTGACAGGCTGGTATTAAGGAGATGGCTGAAAAGCGGAGTAGTATTTAATTGCAAAGTATCAATAGATACGCTACACTTTTTCTTTTCGTTGGCAAATCTTAATCCGTATCTTCGTAGCATGAAAGAAGATATACGGATGCGCCAAAAATGGCTTGAGCTATACGTCGAAACGGGTTCTGTGACAAAACTGCCCTTCGGTGCGGGATTACCCGTTCCACGTTATACCGTTGGATAAATTGCGAGAAAGAACAAGGCAAGTCGGAATTGTCCGATAAGTCTAAACGTTCATCAAGACTTGCCAATATGAAGATAACACCTGAAATTGAAACCATTATCCTTAATCTGTGCGTGAGACAAGAAGATGGGGAGCGCAACGGATTGCCAACTATCTGCTTAGGAAGAGAATAAAGCTCTCAGGCATGACGGTGTGGCGTGTGTTGAAAAGCATCAGGTCAAAGCTGTTGTGAAACGTTGCGAGAAATTTATTTCTTCTTCCAGCCGATTTTTCCATCGGCAACATCCGGATAACCATATACCCCCGCCGTTGTTCATAGCGGCAGGAAAAACATGCCTGACGGCGATACGTGACGCGCGGCACTCAAACCCTCTATTCCAACGTGAAACTGACCGCAGAGAGGATGCCGCCACGGGCGACCTCGTGTGGAAGTCCAAGGACAACACGACACTTGTGGGGGGATTGTCGGATGAGCACTACTACCTCTACTATCCCTACTAAACGGATATGAGCGGAAAGACTGCCACTCCCACAGGCTCAGCCTTGACCGACACGGAATTCTTCGCCCCGTTGGTTTCCGCTTGGCAGCCTCAGGACGACCAAAGTACTCATGCGGCATATACCGCCTCCGACTTGATGACTGCCGAAGGCTCCGCAACGACAGGGGAAGACAACACCCTCCACCTCTCTTTCACCATGAACCATCGTATGGCATTGGCCGTCATCGAGATGCCGAATACCGTTAAATACAAGTTTACCGACGAGAGGATTCCTGGTTACGCCGTGTCACCCGCCACTACATTCTCTGGCATTGCCCAGCCGCTGCGCGTGAACGATGGTACATACCGCTACTTGGTGAATCACGCGACTCCCGCACCGACTATCGAAGGACATTATGACGAGGGAAGCAAGGAGTTCACCATAACCCCGTCCGGCCTTTCTACCGGCAGTTACAAGAGATACAAGGTGGACGGCGCGGTGACAACTGTAAAGGACTACACGATGCAACGGGGAGATTACCTGCTCACCGACGGCAACCTGCTGCCTAAAGGGTACTACCCTGACCGAGGAGCAGAAGGCAAGCGTGGCGGCCATCGTCTTCTGGACACCGGCAGAGACCAATCCTGAAGGACGGATCACGCCGGCGTCTCTGGATTTCGACAAGATTATGGTGAAAGAACATCCCAATTGCACCCATGGCCTTGCCGTGTCGATTAAAGATGCTCCGGGCAACGTCTCGTGGCAAAACGTTAACGACTGGGTGGCGGATTTTCAAAGAGGAACAGATTTCAATCCTGTCGATAAGGATGAGTACGTAAACATTGCCACTGGTTTCGATGCGACCGGCAACATAAACAGGATACTCGGTTACCAGAACACGAAAGTGCTGTGGGCGTATAACGGATATTGCAAGACAAACGGCAAAACCGATGCCTTGGTCAATCCTGCTGAGGTCCTGAAAACATTTATCGCAAAATAATCCAGCCCCGGCAAACAGCACCGGATGGTTCTTGCCGTCGGTAAAGGAACTGCACATGCTATGTTATAAGGATGTCGATAATATTGCGTACACACGGGACAACACAGAGACGAGGGATATAGTCGAAGTCTCCATCTCTCCGCCGTTGGCGGTGACGCATTGTCACCGCGCAATAACCATAAACGTTTCTGGTCTTCTTCGGAGAGCCCCAGTAATAAGAATGGCGCTTTTAGCGTGTATTTCTACAATGCCTTCGCACAGCTCAGCGAAAAGGACGGCGCACTCAATGTGCGTGCCGTGTGCGCTTTCTAACCACATAAAACAAAGAAAAATAACGATGTGAAAGGAACAGGATATTCCGGACGATGGATGCGCATCAGCGGCTGGTAGCCGATGTTGATGCTCGCGGGCGGGCTACTCGTCTCTTGCGGCAAGATGGAAACGGGAGAATCTACTACACGTTTACCCGATGGCAAGTACCCATTGCGACTGACAGCGGAGGTGGCGCAACCGCACCCCCGTGCCGGCGGCAAGGAGATAGGAGTGATGCTGGATGGCATGCTCAGCCTCCAAAGGTACGTAATGGACGCCTCGGGCAATACTGTCCCAAAGGATGCTGAAAAACACCATTTACCGGAAGAGCACTACCGAGACATGTGTCACGGCACGGACTCCGAATGCCGATATCGACCAAAGTGGTGGGTATGCCGGCTTCGGCCTTCTATACGTCACCGTAGTGGGAGGTTATGACCAAGCCGTCAGCCTCCGTTTCAACCACCGCATGGCAAAAGTAGAGTTCACGCTCATGGCGGGCGAAGGTGTCACGGAGGAAAAACGAATGAAATAGACGTGGTGCAGACGGTGCCGGGCAACACCTGGATTGATGGCGGCGAGGAGAATGTGGCGGTAGCCAAAACAATACACTACACTGCCGATGAAGTGAAGGCTGGGGACTACATCTATTCGGGCAGGAGCACTTCGGACGGCGGACTGCGCAAACGCTATCCCAATGGGAAAGCTCAGGTCATCGCAGACCCGAAGCCGCAATCCGTAGCGGGCAAGACGGTCGCCGGTGTCGTCTTCTGTATACCGAAAGACACTGACCCCACAGGCAGACTAACCCCAGCCCGACTTACTGATGATAAGATTATGATGAAAGATTTTCCGAATGCCGAAATTTGGAATTATATAGTCAACCCATCCTCGTCGCTGCCGGCGGTCCGACGCCAATTTATACCACCTCTTACTGGTCGTCTACGGAGGCATATTATAGCCCCTAACAATGCATATGCCATACACTTTCCAGATGCCACTCTGGAAAGTAATGATAAGTACTTATAAAGTTAGGTTTCTGGCCGTGTGCGCTTTTTTAATCACATTAAAAAGAAAGAAACTGTAGCAAAGCATTCTACATTCGATTCCGGCGGCGGTGCTCTATCGCTTGCCGCCTGTACGCAAGAAGAGCTCCCGGGCAACCAAGACAAGGCGCAGCAACTTACTTTCTCCGTTACCGATGGTGGATATACGTCGGCTGTTCGCAAAACCACCCGTACTGTGGAGAATGGCTGCCAAACCAAGTTTTCCGAAGGCGGGGCCTGCGGCCTATACGTGGTGCGGGGCACTCAAACAGTCTATTCCAACGTGAAACTGACAGCCGAGAGAGATGCCGACACGGGCGGTCTCGTATGGAAAACTGAAAGTCCGACACCGCTCACAGGCGGGCTGTTGGACGAACACTATTATTTCTACTATCCCTATCAGGCACGAGCCTCAATACTGGGGCAGGGCGGCTGTTCGCCTTCATCATTACGGTGAACGAGTTAACCGTGCCCGGCTTGTCGGTGCGGAGCGAAACATACACCATCTCCGACAATAAGACCTGCCATATCCTGGAGTCTGTCTGCCCGTGATGTTATCCTCTCATCGAATTCCTGTACTCACTCGGGCTCATTCCATAGTACTTCCTGAACACCTCCCTGAAATATCTGACATCGGAGAACCCCGAGTCATCCGAGATTTCCGTTATCGAACAGTCTTTTTCCCTGAGCAGTTGTGCCGCATATTGCAGCCGCATGGAGCGGATATAGTCAGCCGGGGCATGGCCGGTGAGCGCCTTCAACTTGTTGAAAAAATCCGGTGCGGCTCATGTTCTGCATGCCACAGAGCATGTCCACACAGAAACCGGGGTTGTCGATATTCTTCATGACGCATTCCCTTACGGAGGCCATGAATTTCCAGTCCCGGTATTGTGGCAGTCCGGCGGAACCTGTCCGACTCCGTCCTCAAGACCGGCGTATGCCCGTTTGAGCAGTGCCCGGTTTGCCAGTATGTTCCTGATATTCGCCCTGAGCACGTTTATGCTAAACGGTTTGGTGATATAGGCGTCAGCTCCGTTTTCCAGCCCCTCCAGCATGTCCTTCTCATCTCCCAAGGCGGTCAGCAGCATGACCGGGATATGGGATGTCTCAATATCGGATTTGACGGACGCGCAAAGTTCGTCCCCTCCCATTTCAGGCATCATAACGTCCGAAAGTATCAGGTCCGGATTGTATTCTCTCGCCACAAGCAGCGCGTCCCGTCCGTTGGAACAGGTTTGGACCAGGTATTCCTCTTTCAGCAGCCCCTCAAGGTAGGTCCGCAAATCGTCATTGTCCTCCACAATAAGAATACGCTGCCGGTCCCCGCCGGTCATTGTTGGAAGGATCTCACGCATGGGGCCGCAATCCGGTCCCATGCGGGTTTTCCCGGTATCCTGTTTCCTGGGCGAAGCAACGGGGCATGCCTTGTCAAGGCGTCTGCTCCTCAGGGGAAAAATAACACATACCATGGTCCCCTTCCCCTCGGTACTGGTAACGCGGACCCTGCCTCCGTGCAGCCTTACCAGCCTATGTACCATCATCAGTCCGACACCGTTTCCCGCCACTTGCAGATTGACGGCATTACTGCCCCTGAAATGGTTCCTGAACAGTTTCTTCCGTTCCTCAGGTGGAATGCCAATCCCCGTGTCTTCCACTTCCACACCCCATACATGCCGGTCCGCATGAAGGCACGGACCTGGATACTCCCGCCCCGTGGAGTGTACTTCAGTGCGTTGGACAGTATATTCTTCAATATAGAGTCCATTTTGTCCTTGTCAAACCGGACATTCAGGTAAGGGAAGCCGCTCTCACGGGTGATATCGATGTCCCTGATGGAGGCATATGTGCGGAATGCCTCACAGGTCGTCTCCAGATAACTGTTGAGCTCATATTCCGAGACATGAAGTCTCAAGGTGTAGTTGTCCGTACTCTCGAAATCTATCAGGCTGGTGACCAATCCCAGAAGTCCGTCCACGCTTTTCAGGGCCATCCGTACATTGTCCATCCCTCCGCCTTCACCATGTCTTTCTCCACCACCTCTTCCAGCGGAGCCTTGATCAGCGTAAGCGGAGTACGGACATCATGGGCAGTATGTATGAAGAAGCACGTCTTTTCGTCTGATATCCTTTTTCTGCCTGCGCAACATGGCAACGCGAAAAGACACCACCCCAGCCAACACACACAATGACGCATATCCGGCAATGGCCCATGTACCCGCCCACAGCGGCCGGGCGACACTCAGACCGAGGCTTCTTTCCTCATACACCTTGTATTTCTCCTCATTGGAGACGGCACGGATACGCAGGGGTGTAGTTGCCTGGGGGCAGGCTCGTGAACTGTATCCGCCCGCTCTGGACCGATGGCTCCAGCCCTCGTAGAGCCCCCTCCAATTTCCATGAATATAGGATGTTCGAGGGATAGTCGTAGTTGATGGAGACAGCTTCCAGGGAGAAGGTATTCTGGTCATATGCAAGTTCCAGCCTGACGGTATTGTCAATATCCTCCCTCAAGGGGGATCCCTTGTCCCGGGATAGACGGGGCGGTAGGAGATCATGAAACCCCGCAGGAGCATCCGAGAAAAATGCGGGGCGGGTATCCTCATGTCGGAGGGGAACATGACGGCTCCGGTGTTACTCCCGAACACGAAGCTTTCCCCGTGCCGGAAAGTGGATACCCCGGCATTGAGGCATACGCTTGCCAGCCCTTGTTCTGCCGTCCAGTTTCTGAAAGTGCCGCTCTCACGCCGGAACAGGGCCACGCTGTTTTCGGTCCCCAGTAGCAGGGTGCCGTCCGCACGGGGACAATGGTATGGATGTTATTGGATATCAGGGCGCAGTTCTCGGTCTGGTATTGGCGGACGAACCTGTCCTCCACGCTGTCATAGACGAGAAGTCCCGCCCCGCCGGTGCCGATATACAGGAGCCCGTCCGGTGCCTGGTACAGTGCATAGACATGAACCGCCTCGACTGGAAATGCGATATGTCTGCAGGTCCCCCGTGCCCGTCAAGCAGGTACAACCCCATGCCGGTACCGATCCACATCCATTCCGGAGCCTTCTCCAGTATGGCGGTGATGGGGCCCGGGACCGGGTACAGGCGTACTGTGCCGTCATGGGGATCGAAACGTTTGAGATTGTGGCAGCCCCTGTCCATATACATCCTCCAGAATCTTTTCCGATGTCATTGATATACTGGTCTGGACGCCCCTCTGCTGCAAAGGGGGGGGAAAGTATTCCACCCTCCCGGTTTTCTTTTCGATCCTGTACAGGCCCGAAGCGTACCCGCCGGCGCAGATGACACCCGGCGAGACCTCGCAGAGCGTCAGGAAGATATGGTTCCCGCCATCCTGTATCCCATCGGACCGGCTGAGAAAGGAGCGCCACCGTCCTACCGCAGGCTGCAGCAGGCTGATCCCGTTGCTGGTGGCGAACCACAAGTCGCCTTCGCTGTCTTCGATGACATCGTGCACCTGGTCGTTAACCAGCGACCGGCTGTTGCCCGGTGAGTGCCGGAACCATTCATAGCTCTGGTAGCGGTTATTCCGGATTGTGACTCCGGCGGGGTAGTTGGCAAGCCAGATACGGTCCCCGCCATCCACATAAATGTCATTGATATTGTCTCCGTTCATGCCGTTGTGGCTGGCGTAGTCGGCGGTTATATAGGGTTTGGGCACTAGCGAGTCCATATCCATCCTGTACTACCCCCCTTCCGCCCGTGGCTATCAGCAGCTCCCGGTCATTGAGAGGGGTGATCCGGTTGACGGCCACATTCCGCAGCGTACTGCCTGCGGACACTCCGTATACAAGTATGCCCTTTCCTGAAGGTTCCCACGAACAGTTTCTTCGAACCGGGGTGGTAGTAGAGTTCGCTGACCGGCGTCCGGATGCTGTCCGTGTCCGCAAGCGCCTCAAGGACACCGTCCCTTTCCCGTACCGGAAAAAGTCCGTTCACGGTACCGATGAAAAAGGTTTGTACCGTCCGTCTCGCTGATAGCGGTTATATCACCTCTTAAACGGGAGACCAGCCGCTGCGCAATGCCTGTGCGGGTGTCATAGCGGATGATATGGTCACCCTGACAGAGCCATATGCGGTCTCCACGGTCCATATAGGCGTAACAGAGCATGCCCGTGGCGAAGTCATCCTGAAGACCGGGTATCCTGTATACCATCCGGAAACGGTCATGGAGGGTGTCGTAATGGAAAATACGGCCTTTCCTTCCCACAACCCACAGCGTGTTCTCCGTGTCGGTGTAGAGCCAGTTCAGATTGACTTGCGGGGCCACCTTCAGATTGCCGTCAAGAACAGTGTAATGCCTGATCCGCTTGCCGTCATAACGGTCCATCCTCCTGGGTGAGGAACCACATGTATCCCCTCCCGTCTTTTTGGATACGGTAAATCCTCCGGTTACTCAATCCGTCCTCTATTCCCAAGTATTTATATATCTGGGCTCCGCACATGGAGGAAATTCCCAGCATAAGGAATGCGGACAGTATTCTTCCCATATTCCGAACACGTGTCATTCTGATGTAAATTAGACAACAACTGTTGCAAATATATAAAAATATAAATTAATATACAAATTTAAACATAACCTCGGATGTCGGCATCAGGCGGTATGTCCTCAATGTCATGTACCCCGGAAAATAGCTGCATACGGGACCGGCCCATGATATGAACATATTCCGAGAGGCGGTTGTTCAATTGACCCGACGGAATTATGGCTTGCCGGGCTCGGGACTGTCCGCAAGGGTACGTTGGTCCGGTGTGCGGAATACCATCCATACCTCCGGTCCGAATTTATATCCGCGGGTGGTACAGGTGCCGGTCGAGGTTTGGCAGCCCCCAATAAAGCGGGCCGAATTGTTTGTAAGCACTCTTACCCTCATGCCCGATTTATAGATAATCTTCCAACAGTAAGAAGTTATAATTCGCATTTAAGAACAATGGCGGGCATTTCTTGTTAATATTATAATCATATAAAAGAGGCGCATCCGTTAGTGCCAGATTTGTTCACCACTTTCATCGTTGCGTATCGTATTGCGAGTTGTCCGTATCAGATGTTTATCCCCTCTTTCTTAAGACTTCCTGAGAACTGCCTGGGAAAGGACGGCTTTCCGCATTGCGACTTCATCCACAGCCCTTGGCGGTATAGCCATGCCTTTCACGGGGACTACGGTTGATTCATGCGACACAGCAGATTCCGGTGCTATAACAGGGTTGCCTACATACTTGTGCCTCTTTTCAGCTTGCTGTCCAGGTCCGAGTTGCGCACTTTACCCGCAGGTTGGACGGTTGTACATAACAATATTGATCTTTTTGGGGGCTAAAAGTCGAATATCCCCTTAAAGTAAGCGCCTGAGTAAGTACATCTTCTACAGTTCATTTTCCTCCTTACTTTTGCTGCAAAAAATAATATCCTATGATGCAGCGACGTAAACACATGATGAGCAGAGAAAAATTTATCTCCGTTCTTTTCCGTCAGCAGCAGAGTGGTTTGTCCATTGCTGATTTTTGTGAGAATGAAGGTTATAGCCGTAGTAGATTCTATCTTTGGAAACAAAAATACGGTATAACGGAGCGGGAGTTATTGGCAGAAGCCTCCCGCTTAGGGGTTAAAGACAGCTTTGTCCCCATAGTAATCAATGGCGACACGCCATCCCCGGTATATCTCACGAGGCTCCCCTGCCATCTCCCCAGCCTAGCGTCCCCTTTCCCTTGAAAGGAAAGGACAGCTCTGAAATATCCTTGGAATTACCCAACGGATTGAAGTTGAAGTTTAAAGGGTCTTCCGGCTGTGAAGCTGCCCTGAATCTGATCTCTAAAATATATAATGCCAATTTTCTGCCTAAATGACAGCATGAGATATTTCCTGTGCCCCGGTTATACGGACATGAGGAAAGGTATGTTCACTCTTTGCGGCCTTGTGCATGAGAGGATGGGAGGCGACATCAGAAGTGGGGAGGTATTCATTTTCTACAACCGTTTCCGGACCAAGATAAAATTGCTCCATGCCGAACCGGGCGGTCTGGTCCTTTATGAGAAACTGCTTGAAGAAGGCACCTTCAAGATACCCGCCTATAATCCTGCCACCCGTTCTTACCCCATGACCTGGAGTGACCTGGTCGTTATGGTGGAAGGCATCAATGAAGATGTCAGCAAAGGCAGGCAAAGACGGCTTTCCAATTTGAAAAAGCATTGGTAAACAGTTGTAAACAAACAGCTTGAAGGCTTGTTTTTCTTGTTGTTTTTTGACTATCTTTATATCATCAAAAAAAAGATATTGAATGGCAAAAGAAGATGCAACCGGACAAGCTGTGGAACCCTCAATGGAGCAGCTGCTGGATATCAACCGTAAACAGAGTGAGATCATCTCAGCCCAGGCAAGGACCATAGAAGAACTCCGGGGTACGATAGTTGAGTTGAACGCCTCCCTGGCATGGCTGAAGAGGAAGGTGTTCGGAAAGATGAGTGAGAAATGCAAGCCTGTCGATAACGGAGACCCGAAGCTCCCTTTTGACTATGGCGACCTGGAACAGATAGAGGCGGAAATCGAAGATGCCCGGAGCAGGGCGGCTGAACAGATTACCGTCCCCAAGTCCCGAGCCGCCAATAAAACGCCGCGCCGTAACCGGGTCGTCATGGATAACCTTCCGGTTGTAACAGTCGTCATCGAACCGGAGAATGTCGATTTAAGCAGATACGTCAAGATAGGCGAGGAACATACCAGGACCCTTGAGATGAAACCCGGCTACCTCTATGTGAAAGACACGGTACGTCCCACATACGCCCTGAAAAATGAAATGGAGGCCGTTGATAACGGAGAAAAGGCTGTAATAACCGCTCCCATGCCACTGATGCCCATATATAAAGGTATGCCAGGGGCTTCCATGCTCGCTGAGGTCCTTTTACAGAAATACGAATATCATGTCCCGTTCTACCGACAAGTGAAACAGCTGGAACATCTGGGTGTGAAACTGTCCAAAAACACATTGGACGGCTGGTTCAGACCGGTCTGCGAGCTTCTCAGGCCACTTTATCTGGAACTCAGGAAGAAAGTACTGGCCGCAGATTACTTCCAGGTTGACGAGACCACGCTTCCGGTTATAAACCACGACAGGCATAAAGCCGTAAAAGAATACATCTGGATAGTCCGAGCGGCTGTGCCGCGTCTGCCTTCTTCCATTACGACAACGGATCGCGTTCACAAAAAGTTGCGGTCAGGCTTTTGAAAAACTTCAAAGGATATCTCCAAAGTGACGGCCATCCCATTTATGACGCCTTTGAGGATGGGGAGGACGTATGTCTGTGTGGGTGTCTCGCGCATATCCGCAGACATATAGAGCTGTGCAAGGAAGAAAATCTGAATATGCCATGCAGGGACTCAAATTTATCCAGGATATGTATAATGTGGAATACATGGCGGATAAACAGGAACTCCCGTATGAAGGACGTGCTGAATTACGCCAACGTCTATCCAAGCCGATGCTTGACAGCTTTGAACTCTGGCTTAAAAAAACACATACCCTAAAGTTCTAAAACGAAGTCTTATGGGAAAAGCCATAGCCTATGCCTACTCCCTGCTGCCAAGAATGAAACCGTATCTCCATGACGGAAGAATTTTCATTGACAACAATCGCTGTGAGAATGCCCTGAGGCCACTGGTCATATCAAGAAAGAACATGCTGTTCTGCGGAAACCACGAAGCGGCTGAGAATACGGCTATAATCTGTTCCTTGCTTGGCTCATGTAAGGAACGTGGTGTCAACCCCAGAGAGTGGCTGAATGATGTGATCAGTAAACTCCCCTATTATCTGGCTCCCAAATCAGACAGAGACCTGAAGGAACTGCTACCGGATGTATGGAGAAAATAATCAGGACAGTTCCGGGAAAATGCAGGAAAAAACGGGAAAAAGCGAGACTGACACTCAATGACAACCCTGAGATAAGTTGGTATATGGAAATTGAGATGCACTTACAATGGAGTGCATCCCACTGAAAAATTGAATGCACAAGATGTAGTTGAGCAGTCGCTTACCCCTTAAAAACAAGGAGCTGACGCATGTGTACAGCCCCTTATTTTTTGTATAGCCCGGCCTCCTCTGGCATATTGCCGTTGCTTCCATCTGTAACAAGCAAAATCAGAATCTATATGCGGAACTTTTTGTTCCCGTAGCTGAGAAAGTCCTTCGTGGCATATTTCACACTGAATGGTCCGTAGTCACCGAGAGCCGAATGCGCAATTTGCTTGTCCGGTTCTGTCACATGCTCGACAGGTTCTCCCGTAGTATCAGTATCCTTGTATGACATAAGCTGCATGTTGGCGATGGCTGACCCGGTAGCCGCCGCACGTAATTTCCTGAATGCATTGGAGAGGATTCCGTCCATCATCGACCAGTATAAGGCGAAGAACGAGGTGCTGGAAAAGGAGGTTCCGCAGTTGTAGGAGATAGCCGGAAGGTATGGAAGAAGGAGGATGAACTGAAACAGTTGAAATCAGAACTTGCCGCACTCGACCGCAAGATACAGTTGGAGCTTGCGCCGCCTACGCCCGAAATTGCCGAAAAAGAAAAGGATGGACAGGAGGTCAAGCCGGATGCGGGAGATGTACGGAACGTGCCACCACAACACACCGAAGATGTTCCGCAGATTCGCAGTCCGGTGAATGAGCGTAGTCCGTCAGGCAATTTCATTGCCGACCATGTCATCATCGGGCGGCCGGGATTCAACGTCCGTGACGAGTGCAAACCGAAAGGTATAAAAATGTGAACGAGTGTGCGGATATATATGGCAGGATTGGGAACATACCATTCCTTTTCCTGCTTTTTCCATCAATATGACATAATGGCAAGGATACCATACAACAAGCCCTCGATTATATCAAAATAGGGTGTTGAAAGTAAATCGTCATGGCAAATCCGCCATATATTCAGTATTTTCGCTAATTTTGCATTCAAAATAGTTAGGCATAATAAAATGGAACCATCTATATACAGTTATTCACTTTGCATTGCGCTGCCGTTGATGTCGTTCTTCGGCTTTTTATTTTTTGTTGGCTCCAACCCCGGAAAAAGCCATTTTCAATAATTATCTGCGTTCCCGGCGAATTATGGGGGTAGCCATACTGTTACTTGCCGCCAACTATTCGGTACATTTCTTTTTTGGAATCAGGTTCAAGAATACCGATGCCGCCATCCTGATGAACCTGTCCACCTATTTTTTGTGCTACTGGTTGTTCAGTTCGGCCCTCACCACTCTGCTTGACCGCTTTTATATCACCAAACGTCGGTTACGGACGCATATCTGTCTATGGATACTGTTTTCCATCCTTTCCGGCATCGTTCTGCTGTTGTTACCAAAAGGTGGTTTACAGACAACGGTGATGTTTGCCTTGGCCGCATGGTTGGTTATCTATGGGCTGTTCTTGACCCGTAGGCTTCTCCGGGCCTATCACAGGGTCATCCGCATTTTCGATGACACCCGTGCGGATGACATCGGTGCCTATATCAAATGGCTTTCCATTTTCACCTACTGGGCTGTCACATTCGGGGTGGGATGCGGACTGCTGACATTCCTGCCTGATGAATACATCTATATCTGGATTCTGTCATCGGTACCGTTCTACATTTATCTCTTCCTTTGCTATCTGAACTATCTGCTGTTTTACGAACAGGTGGAAAACGCGATGGAGGATGGCATGACTTCTGAAGAGGAAGACCTGTGTGACACCACAAACCGGGAACAGGCACAGAGGCAGGATACTCCTTTTTTCCATGCCGAAATGGCGAAAAAAAATCAAAGGTTGGATCGATGCGGACGGTTATATCCGGCCCGGCCTTACCATAAAGGAGCTTTCAGATGTGCTTCATACCAACCGCACCTACCTGTCCGGGTACATCAAAACTACGTATGACATGTCGTTCCGCGATTGGATTACCGGTCTCCGCATCAATTATGCGAAACGTCTGCTTGCGCGATATCCGGGAGGTTGACGATAGCCGACATCTCCGAGAAATCCGGTTTTTGTCACCAAGCCATTTCATCAGGCTGTTCAAGGAAAATTCAGGCTGTACTCCTAAATGGAGGAAAACAGAGGCGGAATAATACGGTGTGTTATGGATGGAGGAAATAACCTAAACGACAAAAAATAGTCTGAACGACAAAACTGAAATGTTCTAAACCACAAAGATGTAAAGGATTCTGACAATTGAGACAATTTTTATAGGCAAGAATCGGGCTGAATTTAAATCTTTTCGCTTATTTTGCACTTGTCGGTTGAGCCTGCGTCATCATCCAAAAAGAGTAAACAGGGTTTTATGGGTGATTTTAACGTGTGTAAAAGAAAAATGCTACCCAAATAACTTCAAATAAAAGACAACCTATTTCAAGCGGCAAATGAGTTCTACAGCTTGAATTTGAATAATACAAACAATAGGATTCTCCTTTAAAAAAGTCATGAAAAAAGATTCATTTACTTCATTACTTACTGTTGTGCTACATGGTTCTTGCGGTAGCTACATCGTGCGGCGATGACGAGTGATGACTACGCCCCCGACAAATGTAATGATCCCGAGAAACTAACTGATCCTTTGTCACTACCGACCAGTGTTAGGCGTAAACACACATACCAACACGCTTTATTACCTGCGTCCTGGAGCAAAGAAGACCATATGATATCCGAGAACATGATAAACCGTTGCCAAGGGGAGGCGGTTCCCTTATGCTCCGGGAAAGAAGATGGAGGTTGGCGACACGTTCTTCTTTACCCGGCAGGACATTGACCGGATTCAGTCGGATACCGATTTGCTGGCTGACATCAAGGATATGTTCCATAAGCGGGAGCATCGTGATGATGATGGGAGGGAGGAACGAACGAGGATTTTAATACCGTCTGCACGTTGCTGGATTGCTATAATCCTTATGCGAAGGAAGATGAGTCTTATTCGGACGAACTGCCGCTGTGGGTATTTTCTGGACCGCTTCCGTCGGCGAGCGGACGGCCCCAAGCTCAATGCGCTCAGTACTGCTACTGGGAGCTGATGGCAAAAGAATCTGTACAGACGATTAATGAATACTGCAGGGATTTCCATTGCGACATGACAAGTCAAAGTTTACAAAGAGCCCTGGAACCGAAAGCTCCGTCAAACGGTTCGTCGGATTTGAAAAAACTGCCTATATCGTTATCGGTCAAAAATACGCTTATACTGCATCCTGTTCATGGACATGAAGGGTAAAGGACAACTGATAACCTAAGATATGGACCACGCTTATAAAGCAAAGACCGGAACATTTTATTTGGTAAATGGCATGTAGAACTTTTTATGGAGTTACCAAGGTCAGTACTTGAAAATGAAAGGGTATGGCTTTTTGCCTGACTGACGTAAATTTGGAATTCGCTCCGGTTCACCCGAATGTGCTTATTATTCATGCACATTCCCCTGCAAACTACGGAACGCCAGAGCTCTTATACCAGCAGTGTCCTTTTCGAGTTAGGAGGAAGTGTCAGTGTCACTGGACCAGAGATTTCAGGAGGAATAAGCATTTCCAATAGCCATACGGAAACAATAAATGATATTAGTTATCAATAGAACCAATCCGGCCCAAGGGAAGCCCACAGCTTAGGGTAGGTTTAATTTACGCGAACCTTCTTCACATTTTTAATATGTTTTGTTACGCGTCGAGTTGTCAATGGAGGTGCTAAGGCCGGGATAACCACTTTGCAGCTTGTCCACAGATTTTATTATTTCTGTACCTGATGGAGCTGACAACGAATGGAAAGTAAGCATGTATCCAACACTGAAAACATATTTCTTTAGTGACCTTTGGATTCCATGATCAATATGAAACGCTATTTGATGATGCGGCAGAAAGCTGGATTGGCATCGAAAAAGTTTTTAACTTGCCGACTGTCGATCTGAAAGATGAATGATTTGTTACGTTGATATTAATAATTTCTAAAGTTATTGGATTATGAGAAAAACATTCTTGGTGATGAGCAGGTTTATCGATTTATTTGTGGATATCTTGCCTATAGATGAGCTTGGGTTTAAACATGTCAAACTTCAATCAGAAGGGAGACCACCGTATAATCCTGCAACATTACTAAAATTGTATTTATATGGTTATAAGCACTCAATAAGATCATCAAGAAAGTTGGAACACTTCCTGTAAAGTAAATGTGGAATTATGGTGGCTATTAGGAGGCTTAATGCCCTCTTTTTCGGACAATTGCTTATTTAAAAAAAAAATAATGCGGAGGCTTTTAGAAAAGTCTTTAGGCAGTTTGTCCTTATGCTAAAGGATATGGGTCTGATAGAAGGCGAAACCATAGGTATAGATTTTTTCAAGATATTTGCCCAAAATAGTCTCAGAAACAATTTATACAAAAAGAAGATAGACAGACATCTTGAATATATAGATAACCGTATTGAAGAATTTGAAGTAGCTTTAGATAAGACTGATAAAAAAGAAGAAAAAAAAGAACTTCTTAAATCTAAGATTAAATTACAACAAGACAGGCGTAAGAAATACGAAACTCTTTGATACGGAATTGAAGAATAGTAATGATACTCAAATAAGTCTAACAGACAAAGATTCAAGAGCATTAATGTTAACCAATAATGTATCAGGAGTTGAATATGCGGTTCAAGCAGCCTTTGATAGTAAACACAAATTATTGGTTCACTCTCATATTGGAGCATCAACTGATAAAAGAGAACTATCAACAGCGGCATTGACCGTCCAGGAACTACTACAATTAGATTCGTTCAACACACTTAGCGATGCCGGTTATACTAGCGGCGACCAACTACAAGCCTGTAAATATTCAGGAATATGTACTTATTCATCGCCTATGCCATCAACATCACCTAATTCGAATTCCATACCACTGGCTGAATTTCATTATATAAATGACGGAGATTATTATATCTGCCCTTGTGGAGAACAAATGACAACAACAGGGGAAATGGAGAATCCGTCCCAATTATAGATCAAAAGTATAAAAAACATCAGCTTGTGTAAATTGCTCAATAAGAGAAAATGTACTCAAAATCAAAATGGCAGAGTAATAGAAAGAAGTGAATATCAAGATGTAATAGATGAAAATAACGCCAGAGTTATGAATCATCTGTTGCAGGGGCGCGCAACAGACATTCGTAATGTCGCACAACCCCGCCTCTTCACCGCCCTGACGGAACAAGCCACAGCCCCCAAAAACAGTCCAAACAAAAAAAGACTAAAACAGTTGATCGTTTCATGGTGCTGTTTGTTTAATGGTTAAATTACTGGTCATGCACACAACGGACACTACCGCCCAGCAGATAATGATAACCATAATATTCATTAAACCCTGCAGGTAACCCGGCGGACTATGAATGTCATTACTGGCACCATGCATTACGCCCATTCATTACGATTAACCCCTATATGTGGGCGCTGTTTTTCCAGCCCGATATCAGGATTCCAATATATTCCTGTATGTAATACAGAGGCAGGAGAATGTCGTTGAGGTGATGAATATATCATTGGAGTTTGTGTCCAGATAGCTAAAACGCCTTCTTCATATCCACCATCGGGGGGGCAGATATGGCTGGAAAAGACTTAGAATGGCCCGCACCGCTTTCTATCAATCGAGTAAATACAACAGGATAAGAGCCTGTTATAGACGTATCAGATTAATAACCTCCCTGCCGTAGGGAGTCGCCAGCCATCGGGGCAGGCACGTTGGGGAATACTGCCATAATAAATGGGTCCGACCATAGTTGGTGCCAAAGAATATGAACGAGGACGAGCAGCCATATAGACCTCTCCTTCCCTACTGGCGTCTATCATCCAACAAACACCACCATTACCCATACGGGTGGCCTGATAGTTACTGCCACCGATACGCATAAGTTTCATGGAATTTCCGAAACCACAAGCCGGTTGCTGGCTTACATGCAAACGATATTCCACCCGTTAGCAGAATTTCCGTTCGTATGGAAAGGACAGCACTACGCATATTCTGGGCAGTTCTTACTGTTTGCCGAAATAGTAAACCGTGGCTGGTACTCCCGCTGTACCCGAGGTTTCACGGAGTGGAAATCCATGAAGGTTTTCCGGTTATTTGCCAATTGGTATTCTCTGTAGTTATATTTACGGGCAATGAAGCGACACCTATTTGATATCACCGTCAAAAAGCGAACACCTGTTTGTCCACCGTCAGCCGTTTGTTCCTCGTACTATTATTTCTTCTTGTACCTCGTTCCACGGCACGATACGGCATTTAAGGGTATGGTTTTGAAAGTTTCCCCGGGGAGTTTGGGCCGGCAACCCGTCCACACTTTCCACTTGTACTTTATATTCATGATTACGCAGAATATCCATCGGCACTCCCGAACCGTAGTCCTTTGAAGTCGAGGCGGTAGTAACTGCTCACCGACGGCTTAGAGCCGGGGAGATACGGCTTCACGTGCATAACCAGACAAAGGTCGTCCAGCGCATTCCCGCCCGAGGGGCGGTTCTGTTGGCCCCACCGCACAGGTAGAACGTCTTTTGTGAGCCGTTGAAAATACCGATATTCCCGGGTGACACATCGCTGTTCAATGAGGTGAATGTACCTCGTGTCGCCGTGCCCCTGACGGGTACGGGTGGGAGTATTCTCTTGTTTTTGCCCGTCACATTATAGTTGTCCGGTGCAATGCGTCCTTTGCCCGGTAATTGTACAGCCGCAGATCGTTAATAATAGAAAGCCTTTTAGGTCGGATTCAAGAGATTGATAAGCGTGAACTTAGCTACCGCACGCATCATCACCCTGGGGGGAGCGCCAGAGGGAGAGAAACCTTCGTCCACCGCTTGGTTGGGGCTTCGCCCCACATGGGTATGCCATTTCCGTAAAGTCGGGTGCGGCATCCGTTCCGACATCGAATGCCAGGCGGTTCATTACCCCCCTTTCTGTTCTCCGAATGCAGCAGCAAGGGTATTCACCTGCTCACGGACATTGGCAAGCACCACGAGTGTCTGATGTCTCGGGAGTTCCCATCAGCTGTACACGTACGGTTTGTGTGCCGATATCGTATGTACCCAGCACGGTAGAAGAATGTACCTTTTATATATTCGTAGGATCTGCAGGATCAACCTTTGAATGAAAGTACATCTACAGTATTGATTCCATTTTCATCTATAGCACGTGTCAGTGGCGCACGCGTTTCGGAACTTTGCGAGGTGTTCATTTCAGCAGCCTGTTTTGAAGCACCGGTTTTAAAGCTCAGGCAATGAAGGCTGTCCGTTTTGCGGCACCGACTGTTCCGGCATCATCACTGCAAGCGGTCGGAAGGAGCGCCATTGCAACCACAGCACAGCTGAGGCATGTCGCCTCCACAGATATGCCACACGGGTGAAACCGGATAAACCGGAAGTCTGAAATCCTATATTCATTTTTCTTCTTTTTTAGTAATATATCTATTTTTTATATCAACTTTCTTACAAACTAAATTGCATCGGTCATATACCGTCTTACTTATTTATCGGCGAACAGACGAACGGAAAACCCGTGGTGTTTAACGTCTCTGTAGTTCGCGAACGCAGAGTACGAGTAGAAAGACACGTTCCAAGCATTGCCGAGGAGGCTGGGAAACTCCGTGCTCGACCAATACCGAACCATAGCTCGCCTCGGGCTTCGAGCAAAACCACTCGAAATGAACGTTGGGAAGCGAGATATAACCGGCAGCCGGAAAAATACGAACGACAGCCTCGGAAGTATGGCTATCCCACAAGAATCACATAGTGCTAATGTTTCCTGTAAATGCGCTGCCCAAACACAATCCACTTTCAATAGGAAGTAAAGCTCTGCTGTTGGCAAACGAACCTTACCGGCAGTGTAACGGTAAGCACAAACCATATTATTTATCGGTAGGAAGAATCATCGATAGGATTACCGGTACCTTTGGTTTTGAAACGCAGAGCGTAACAAACACCGTTACCCGAAGAGAAACAATCGTTGGCGAAAGTTTTTGATGCCACCGAACCCACAGTCTTCGTTGACATTAGAAGTATTAGTAGGGGAATCATATTGGGTATTACCGCTGTAGGAGAAAAAACGCCCGTCAACTCCCAGCGGGAAGGCAGGGGTGGTAACCATAACCGGGATGCCCCAGTTTAAAAAAGACATCATCAAAGAGCTTCTTGGCATTTGGATTGTAAGTATCATTATTCTCTCCTGTGAGCACGTACTATAATTATAATAATAATTGACATTTCCTTTATGGCTCGAAGCCTAATGAAGATTAGGGTCGGTCTGGGCTGCAGTGGGAGAAATACCCGGAGGAACGGAAGAAATGAAAAGGAGAATTATAGATAGAGCCACCGGCGAGGTTATATTCGGCAACATAATCCAAGGCGTACCGATCTGCTTAATATTGATTTTAGTATAAAGTCGTCCAGCCCGTATCTACAGAGATAAACCATCCTTGAATCCCTTGCCATTCGTGAGGCCTGCAATTCCTCCGTAACCGGATTGGGTGAGAGTGGCGCCCAGCCGCCCCACTGTTTTGACTGGGTTTCAGCCATGAATTAGAAACTGAAAATTGTTGTTCCGTCGGCATTATAGGCACTGACCTTCCACCCACTGGGGTAATTGGTGCGCACAAATTTGTTTGTTAGCTTGTGTGCTCGTGCCTTGCTCTGAAGTGTCATCGCCGTTCGGGTCACTGCCAAAATGCCCCGATTCATTGAACGTTATATCTGTGAATGCGTCTATCACGATGGGCACTACACTACGATGTTATGGTTGGTAAAGTTGTCCGGGCTGGTACATAGCCTCGTTCAAAGTGGCAAACCCCGGCCCTTTCACTTCCTTTGATGGTGAAAATATATGGTGGTGGGCATGTATTACCCTTTTCGAATGGGTATAATCCATTCAGTATTAGTATTCTCTTCCCAGGCAAGATTTATTTCGGGTAAGCCGACTGTTCATTCAAATAATAAGTGATGATATTCTGGAGATGC
>VOFG01001364.1_pt1 | contig 74000 bp, 73 predicted proteins | sample 5384171 | NCBI WGS metagenome assembly VOFG01 (sample SAMN12384726, study PRJNA508395) | human gut metagenome | isolation source: healthy gut F | host: Homo sapiens
GAAACCGTCAGGCTTTCGAAAAACCATCTGTTGCTAAAAGAAAGAAAATGATGCGTGCAGTCTATGTACAGCATTTGCAGCAGATCGAAGAGTAATTTTTCGCTGGAAAATTTGTTTTTTCAAAATCTATTTTCTATATTCGCTGTATGAAATTAATGCAGCGGTAATGGTGGTTGATGATTTTATAAATTACTTGCGCTATGAACGCAACTACTCGGAATGTACCATAGTTGCGTATCGGAAAGATTTATTGCAGTTTATAGCGTATCTGAAAGAATTGGATGCTACCATAAGATTTCCGGAAGATGCCGATGCGGATTTGATAAGGCGTTGGGAGGTGGCACTGATGAACAAAATTTCCCCGGTGTCGGTTAACCGGAAGCTGAGCTCTTTGAAATCTTTTTTTAAATACCTTATGAGGCGGAAAGAAGTTTCTGCTGATCCGACACGTTTGATGAAGGGCCCGAAAACAAAAAAGCCATTGCCCTATTTTGTGAAAGACCAAGATATGGAGCGGCTATTGGACGAAAACGTGGAGGGGGGAGATTTTAAAAGCGTGCGGGATCATTTAGTGGTTGAAATGCTTTACGACACAGGAATGAGGCGTTCGGAATTAGTGAACTTGAAAGACGAAGATGTCGATTACGAACGGCAGCAGATAAAAGTGACGGGAAAGCGGAACAAGCAGAGGTTGATTCCATTTGCAATAAGATTGAAAGAGCTTATGCAACGCTATCAGCAGCTCAGAGACCGTGAGGTAGGCGGCGACTACTGGTTTTTGAGGAAAGAAAATGGTGAACAAATCACTGTGGCGGCTATATATAATATAGTACGTGGGAAACTTTCCAAGATACCGACGTTGGCAAAGCGCAGCCCCCATGTGTTGAGACATTCGTTTGCGACAAGTATGTTGAACAACGGTGCAGAGTTGAACGCTGTGAAAGACCTGTTAGGGCATAGCAGCTTGGCGAGCACCAGCGTTTACACGCATACATCCTTTGAGGAATTAAAAAAAGTGTATCATGCTCATCCTCGAGCAAAAAAAGAAGGAGGTAATTATGGAAATTAGAATTCAGGCGATTCATTTCGATGCTACGAAACAGTTAGAAGCATTCATACAGAAGAAGGTGTCAAAACTGGAACAGTATTATGATGGCATCTTGTCGGCAGAAGTAACACTCAAGGTTGTAAAACCGGAGTCTGCAATGAATAAAAACGCAGCCATCCGCTTGAATATTAAGAGCGGAGAATGTTTTGCCGATAAGACCAAAGATACTTTTGAAGAAGCAATAGACGAAATCGTGGATGCTTTGGAAAAGCAATTGGTGAAATTCAAGGAAAAAAATAGAACCAAATAAAAAAACGGTAGAAAAATTTGGTATATAAGAAATAATACCTAAATTTGCAGCCGTTTCGCCATGGTGACGAAACGGCTGCTTTTTGAAAAATGCCTCTTTAGCTCAGTTGGCCAGAGCACGTGATTTGTAATCTCGGGGTCGTTGGTTCGAATCCGACAAGAGGCTCAAGAAAAGAAACAGTAGGGCAGTTACCAGAGTGGCCAAATGGGGCTGACTGTAACTCAGCTGGCTTACGCCTTCGGTGGTTCGAATCCATCACTGCCCACGCTTATTACAGAATGCGGAAGTAGCTCAGTCGATAGAGCACTAGCCTTCCAAGCTGGGGGTCGCGGGTTTGAGCCCCGTCTTCCGCTCACAACGCCTAAATAGCTCAGCGGTAGAGCACTTCCTTGGTAAGGAAGAGGTCCCGAGTTCAAGTCTCGGTTTAGGCTCGTAATAGTATGGATAAATTATTAATCAAATAAAGAACAATTAAGTTATGGCAAAAGAGAAATTTGACAGATCGAAACCACATGTTAACATTGGTACGATTGGTCACGTTGACCACGGTAAAACAACTTTGACAGCTGCTATCACAACAGTATTGGCAAAGAAAGGTCTTTCAGAATTGCGTTCATTCGACTCAATCGACAACGCTCCTGAAGAAAAAGAAAGAGGTATCACTATCAATACTTCTCACGTAGAGTATCAGACAGCTAACCGTCACTATGCTCACGTTGACTGTCCGGGTCACGCTGACTACGTTAAGAACATGGTTACTGGTGCTGCTCAGATGGATGGTGCTATCATCGTTTGTGCTGCTACTGATGGTCCTATGCCTCAGACTCGTGAGCACATCTTGTTGGCTCGTCAGGTAAACGTACCTAGATTGGTTGTTTTCTTGAACAAGTGTGATATGGTTGATGACGAAGAAATGTTGGAATTGGTAGAAATGGAAATGCGTGAATTGCTTTCATTCTACGGTTTTGACGGTGACAATACTCCTATCATCCGTGGTTCTGCTTTGGGTGCTTTGAATGGCGATCCGAAATGGGAAGAAAAAGTAATGGAACTGATGGAAGCTTGCGATACTTGGATTCCGCTGCCTCCGCGTGAAGTTGACAAGCCTTTCTTGATGCCGGTTGAAGACGTGTTCTCTATCACAGGTCGTGGTACAGTTGCAACAGGTCGTATTGAAACAGGTATTGTTAAGGTAGGAGACGAAGTTCAGATTATCGGTTTAGGTGCTGATGGCAAGAAATCAGTTGTAACTGGTGTTGAAATGTTCCGCAAATTGTTGGATCAGGGCGAAGCTGGTGATAACGTAGGTTTGTTGTTGCGTGGTATCGATAAGAACGAAGTTAAACGTGGTATGGTTATCTGCCACCCGGGTCAGGTTAAACCTCACTCAAGATTCAAAGCTGAAGTTTATATCTTGAAGAAAGAAGAAGGAGGTCGTCACACTCCGTTCCACAACCACTACCGTCCTCAGTTCTACATCCGTACATTGGACGTAACAGGTGAAATCACTTTGCCAGAAGGAACTGAAATGGTTATGCCTGGCGATAACGTAACAATAGATGTAGAATTGATTTACCCAGTAGCATGTAACAAAGGTTTGCGTTTCGCTATCCGCGAAGGTGGCCGTACAGTAGGTGCTGGTCAGATTACAGACTTGGAAGATTAATTTCCCTACTAAATAAAAAAAGCCAGCTGCACTGCGGCTGGCTATTTTACGGAACTAGCTCAGTTGGTAGAGCACTGGTCTCCAAAACCAGGTGTCGGGAGTTCGAGCCTCTCGTTCCGTGCAAAAATAATCGATTCGATGAAGAAAATAGTTGAATATATTAAAGAATCTTATAACGAACTTGTTTATAAGGTTTCTTGGCCTACAAGGACAGAGCTCGCTAACAGTGCAGTTGTGGTTATGTTTGCTTCCCTTATCATAGCTGTCGTGATCTTTGTTATTGACTTGGGTTTTGAAAGTGTAATGCGCTTCTTCTACGAGAAAATCTTTTAATCGCAACAAGTATGTCGGACGTTCAGAAAAAATTCTACGTTTTACGTGCCATCAGTGGCAAGGAGAACAAGGCTAAAGAATACTTGGAAGCTGAGATAAAGAATACTGACTTAGGAGAATACGTGTCGCAAGTTCTTATCCCAACTGAAAAGACTTTCATTACACGTAATGGGAAAAAGGTGTTGAAAGAACGTGCTTATTTGCCTGGCTATGTGTTGGTGGAGGCTGCTTTGGTTGGTGAAGTTGCCCATCGTTTGAGAAACATCCCCAACATTATTGGTTTTTTGGGAGGTTCTGATAATCCGGTTCCTTTGCGCCCGTCTGAGGTCAATCGTATCTTAGGTACTGTTGACGACATGCAGGAGCAGCCAGAAGATTTGGATCTTCAGTTTATTGTTGGAGAAAGTGTGAAAATCACTTTTGGACCGTTTGACGGATTCAGTGGTATCATCGAGGAAGTCAATGCTGAGAAACGCAAACTCAAAGTAATGGTGAAAGTCTTCGGACGTAAAACCCCGCTTGAGTTGGCTTATACGCAAGTAGAGAAAGAATAAGCACTCTTGTTACGAAAAGTACATTTCTTTCTGTTATTGATGTTATATATCTAAAATTTAGAAAAATGGCTAAAGAAGTTGCTGGACAAATCAAATTGCAAATCAAAGGAGGAGCAGCAAACCCTTCTCCCCCTGTAGGACCTGCTTTGGGTTCAAAGGGTATCAATATTATGGAGTTTTGCAAGCAATTTAATGCCAAGACCCAAGACAAGGCTGGTAAGATATTACCTGTTGTGATTACTTACTATGTCGATAAGTCTTTCGACTTTGTTGTTAAAACCCCTCCTGTAGCAATTCAATTATTGGAAGCTACAAAAACAAAGAGTGGTTCTGCTGAGCCGAATCGTAAGAAGATTGCAGAAATCTCTTGGGATCAGGTAAAAACTATTGCAGAGGACAAGTTGGTCGATCTGAACTGCTTCACTGTCGAGTCAGCTATGAGAATGGTTGCCGGAACAGCAAGAAGTATGGGTATCACTGTTAAAGGGACATTCCCGGGTAATAATTAATAAACTTCAATTGAAATGAGTAAACTTACAAAAAATCAAAAGTTGGCTTTAGGAAAGATTGAAGCTGGGAAGACATATTCATTGAAAGAAGCTTCAGCTTTGGTAAAAGAAATCACTACTACCAAGTTTGATGCATCTGTAGATGTAGATGTTCGTTTGGGTGTTGATCCCCGTAAAGCCAATCAAATGGTAAGAGGCGTGGTTTCATTGCCTCACGGAACAGGTAAGCAGATTCGGGTTCTTGCATTGTGTACTCCAGATAAGGAAGCAGAAGCTACTGCAGCTGGTGCTGACTATGTAGGTTTGGATGAATATATCAATAAGATTAAAGGTGGTTGGACTGATGTTGATGTCATTATCACAATGCCGTCAATCATGGGTAAAATTGGTGCCCTTGGTCGTGTGTTAGGTCCTCGTGGCTTGATGCCTAATCCAAAGAGCGGTACTGTTACCAACGAAATCGGAAATGCGGTAAAAGAAGTAAAACAAGGTAAGATTGACTTCAAAGTTGACAAAGCCGGTATCGTTCATACTTCTATCGGTAAGGTTTCATTTAATCCTAATCAGATACGAGACAATGCTAAGGAATTTATTTCAGCTTTGATAAAGTTGAAACCGTCTGCAGCTAAAGGTACATATATAAAGAGCATTTATCTTTCAAGTACTATGAGTGCGGGTATTAAAATTGACCCAAAATCAGTTGATGAACTTTAAAAACAATTGAACGATGAGAAAGGAAGATAAAGGTGTAATTATAGAACAACTCACAGCTACTATTAACGAGTATCCTAATTTCTACTTGACTGATATCGAAGCAATGGATGCTGAGACTACCAGCCGTTTGAGAAGAGCATGCTTTAAGAGTGATGTTAAGCTGGTTGTTGTAAAGAATAACTTGCTTAGAAAGGCATTGGAAAATGTAGAAGGTGATTTCTCACCTCTGCAGGTTGCAATGAAAGGCAATACAGCAGTCATGTTTTCTATGGTTGCTAATGCCCCAGCTCGTCTGATTAAGGACTTTACTAAAGATACAAAAGGAGAAGGCAAGCCTCAGTTGAAGGGTGCTTATGTACAAGAAGGTTTCTATGATGCTGCTTCTTTGGATGTGTTGGTAAGTATCAAGAGCAAGAAAGAACTTATTGCCGATGTTATCGCATTGTTGGAATCTCCGGCGAAGAACGTTATCTCTGCTCTTCAGTCATCAGGACAAACTATCCATGGTCTGTTGAAGACTCTGGAAGAAAGATAATTTTAAATTAAACAAAGTAAAATAATCATTTAAATCATACAAAAATGGCAGATTTGAAAGCATTTGCAGAACAATTAGTAAACCTGACCGTAAAAGAAGTTAGCGAACTGGCTACAATCCTGAAAGAAGAATATGGTATTGAACCTGCTGCTGCAGCTGTTGCTGTTGCTGGTCCTGCTGCTGGTGGCGCTGCTGCCGCTGCAGAAGAAAAAACTTCTTTCGACGTAGTTTTGAAATCAGCTGGTGCTGCTAAATTGCAGGTTGTTAAGGCTGTTAAAGAACATTGTGGTCTTGGTTTGAAAGAAGCTAAAGACTTAGTAGACGCAGCTCCAAGCAAGGTTAAAGAAGGTGTTTCTAAAGATGATGCTGAAGCATTGAAGAAAGCATTGGAAGAAGCTGGCGCAGAAGTTGAGCTTAAGTAATATTTCATAACCTGTTAATCAGGAAGTTGGTTAAGAATCTTTGTCCCCAAAGATTCTTAACCTTTTTGTGTCTATAATTTCTATAAGTTCAATAAAATCCGTACTAGATGTCTTCAACAGCTAATAATCAAAGAGTTAATTTTGCTTCGATCAAAAATTCTCTACCATATCCAGATTTTCTCGAAGTACAATTGAAGTCATTCCAAGACTTTCTTCAACTTGACACACCTCCTGAGAAAAGAAAAACGGAGGGATTGTATAAGGTATTTGCCGAGAATTTTCCGATAGCAGATACTCGTAACAATTTTGTGTTGGAGTTCTTAGATTACTATATCGATCCTCCCCGCTACAGCATTGACGAATGTATAATGCGCGGACTTACCTATAGTGTACCTTTAAAGGCGAAATTAAAGCTTTATTGTACAGATCCTGACCACGAAGATTTTGATACCGTCATCCAGGATGTGTATTTAGGACCTATTCCGTATATGACAGAGAGAGGTACTTTTGTCATTAATGGCGCTGAGCGTGTTGTTGTTTCTCAATTGCATCGTTCTCCAGGTGTGTTCTTTGGTCAAAGCATCCATGCAAACGGTACTAAGTTGTATTCTGCCCGCATCATTCCGTTCAAAGGTTCTTGGATTGAGTTTGCGACAGATATCAACAATGTCATGTATGCATATATTGACAGAAAGAAGAAGTTGCCTGTTACAACTTTGCTGAGAGCTATTGGCTTTGAAAGTGACAAGGACATTCTTGAGATTTTTAATTTGGCCGAAGAAGTTAAAGTGACGAAGACCAACTTGAAAAAAATGGTTGGTCGTAAGTTAGCTGCTCGTGTTTTGAAGACGTGGGTAGAGGATTTTGCGGATGAAGATACCGGAGAAGTTGTTTCTATTGAACGTAATGACGTTATCGTTGACCGCGAATCTATGTTGGATGATGACAATATCGAGGCTATCTTGGATTCCGGCGCACAGAATATCTTGTTGCACCGTGAAGATCAAAACCTTTCAGACTATGCAATCATATATAACACCTTGCAGAAGGACCCGAGTAACTCGGAGAAGGAAGCTGTCCTTTATATTTACCGACAGTTGCGTAATGCTGAACCTGCTGATGAAGCAAGTGCTCGTGAAGTAATTACGAACTTGTTTTTCTCTGACAAACGTTATGATTTGGGTGATGTAGGTCGTTATCGTATCAATAAAAAATTGAATCTGACTATCAGTGAGGATATCAAAGTCCTTACGAAGGAAGATATCATTGAAATCATCAAATACTTGATTGAGTTGATTAACTCAAAAGCAATTGTTGATGATATCGACCATTTGAGCAACCGCCGTGTCCGTACTGTCGGTGAACAGCTGTATAACCAGTTTGGTATCGGTTTGGCTCGAATGTCTCGTACTGTGCGTGAGCGTATGAACGTTCGCGACAATGAAGTGTTTACTCCAATTGATTTGATTAATGCTAAGACGATTTCTTCTGTTGTTAATTCTTTCTTTGGAACAAATGCTTTGTCTCAATTTATGGACCAGACCAACCCATTGGCTGAGATTACTCACAAACGTCGTTTGTCTGCCTTAGGTCCTGGTGGTTTGTCTCGTGATCGTGCCGGATTTGAAGTTCGTGACGTTCACTATACACATTATGGTCGTTTGTGCCCTATTGAAACACCAGAAGGTCCTAACATTGGTTTGATTTCATCTCTTTGTGTATATGCCAAGATAAACGATTTAGGATTTATCTCCACACCTTACCGTAAGGTTGAGAACGGTGTGGTTGACCTTTCTGAAAATGGTTTGCGTTATTATACAGCTGAAGAGGAAGAAGATAAAGTTATTGCGCAGGGTAATGCTCCTTTGGATGATAAAGGTAATTTCGTGCGTGATAGAGTTAAGGCTCGCCAAGAAGCGGATTTCCCAGTTGTTGCCCCCGATGAAGTGAATTTGATGGACGTTTCTCCTACGCAGATTGCTTCTATTGCAGCATCTTTGATTCCATTCTTGGAACATGATGATGCTAACCGTGCTTTGATGGGTTCTAACATGATGCGCCGTAAGGCAGTACCTTTGTTGAGAACTGATGCTCCTATTGTAGGAACTGGCATTGAGGCTCAGGTAGCTCGTGATTCCCGTACACAGATTATCGCTGAACGCGAAGGTGAAGTGGTATTTGTAGATGCTACTTGCATCAAAGTAAAATATGACCGTACAGAAGAGGAGGAATTTGTAAGCTTTGAAGATTCTGTTAAAACTTATAATATACCGAAGTGGCGTAAAACTAACCAGTCTACAACAGTAGACTTGCGTCCGATTTGCCACCGTGGTCAAAGAGTAGTAGCGGGTGATATTTTGACTGAAGGTTATTCTACTCAAAATGGCGAATTGGCCTTGGGTAAGAACGTTAAGGTTGCCTACATGCCTTGGAAGGGGTACAATTACGAGGATGCTATCGTATTGAATGAACGTATGGTTCGTGAGGACTTCTTTACATCTGTTCATGTTGATGAATATATCTTGGAAGTTCGTGAAACAAAGCGTGGTATGGAAGAACTTACTTCTGATATTCCAAATGTGAGCGAAGATGCCACTAAGGATTTGGATGAAAGAGGTATCGTCCGCATAGGTGCTCGTATTGAACCAGGAGACATTTTGATTGGAAAGATTACCCCGAAAGGTGAATCTGATCCTTCTCCAGAGGAAAAATTGTTACGTGCTATTTTCGGTGACAAGGCTGGAGATGTTAAAGATGCCTCTTTGAAGGCTACTCCTTCTTTGCGTGGAGTTGTAATTGATACTAAGTTGTTCTCCAAAGCTGTTAAAAAACGCAAGGCTAAAGCTGCTGATAAGGCTATTCTTCCTAAGCTCGATGAAGAGTATGAAGGAAAGATGGCTGAATTGAAGGGTTTGCTTGTTGACAAGTTGATGGCTTTGACAGAGTGTTTGGTTTCTCAAGGTGTTAAGGACTATATGAATTCTGAAGTGATAGCAAAAGGTGCGAAATTCATGCGCCACGCTTTGGAAGAATTAGACTATAACGCTATCCAAGTTAGTTCATGGACTGCCGATGATGCTAAGAATGAATTAATTAAGCAGGTTATATTGAACTATTTGAAGAAATATAAAGAGCTTGATGCCGAATTACGTCGTAAGAAGTTTGATTTGACTATCGGAGACGAACTTCCAACCGGTATTGTTCAGATGGCTAAAGTATATATAGCTAAGAAACGTAAGATTCAAGTGGGTGATAAGATGGCAGGTCGCCACGGTAATAAAGGTATTGTTTCCAAGATTGTACGTCAGGAAGATATGCCTTTCTTGGCAGATGGTACTCCTGTAGATATCTGTTTGAACCCGTTGGGCGTGCCTTCTCGTATGAACTTGGGGCAGATTTTTGAAGCTGTATTAGGTTGGGCAGGTCGCAATTTGGATGTTAAGTTTGCCACACCTATCTTCGACGGTGCGTCTTTGGATGATTTGAATGAATGGACAGACAAGGCAGGAATTCCTCGTTATGGTAAGACCTATTTATTTGATGGAGGAACAGGTGAACGCTTTGACCAGCCTGCGACAGTCGGAGTTACTTACTTCTTGAAGTTAGGTCACATGGTCGATGACAAGATGCATGCTCGTTCTATTGGTCCGTACTCTTTGATAACGCAGCAGCCATTGGGAGGTAAGGCTCAGTTTGGTGGTCAGCGTTTCGGAGAAATGGAGGTATGGGCACTGGAAGCTTTCGGTGCCGCTCATGTCTTGCAAGAAATCTTGACAATCAAGTCTGATGATGTTGTAGGACGTTCTAAAGCTTATGAAGCAATCGTCAAAGGTGACCCAATGCCACAACCGGAATTCCGGAGTCATTAAATGTGTTGCTCCACGAGTTGAGAGGTTTAGGTTTAAGCCTGACACTTGAATAATTTCAATCAATGCAATAATAAAGTAGATGGGGATTTCCCTGTCTACTTTTCAAAATTGATAACTCTTTATAAATATAAAATATGGCCTTTAGAAAAGATAACAAGATAAAGAGTAACTTTACTAAAATAACCATTGGCTTGGCTTCTCCGGAAGAGATTCTTGAAAACTCATTTGGTGAAGTTCTAAAGCCTGAAACGATTAACTATCGTACCTATAAGCCTGAACGTGACGGTTTGTTCTGCGAACGTATTTTTGGCCCGATAAAGGACTATGAATGCCATTGCGGTAAGTATAAGCGTATCCGCTATAAAGGTATTGTATGTGACCGTTGTGGTGTGGAAGTTACCGAAAAGAAAGTACGACGCGAACGAATGGGACATATCCATTTGGTTGTTCCAATTGCTCACATTTGGTATTTCCGATCTCTTCCAAACAAGATAGGTTATTTGTTGGGCCTTCCGACAAAGAAGTTGGATGCTATCATCTATTATGAGAGATACGTAGTTGTCCAGCCGGGTTGTGTTGATACTGTCAGTGAACTGGATTTATTGTCTGAAGAAGAATACTTGGACATCTTGGATAATCTTCCAAAAGAAAATCAAATGTTGGAAGATTCAGATCCTAACAAGTTTATCGCGAAGATTGGTGCTGAAGCAATCTATGACTTGTTGACCCGTGTTGATTTGGATTCATTGTCATACGAGTTGCGCCACCGTGCAAATACTGATAGCTCACAGCAACGTAAAAATGAGGCTTTGAAACGTCTGCAGGTTGTTGAGTCATTCCGTGCATCTAAGGGTAAGAACAAACCAGAATGGATGATCATGAAGGTTGTTCCTGTTATTCCTCCAGAGCTTCGCCCATTGGTCCCGTTGGATGGTGGCCGTTTCGCCACTTCAGATTTGAATGATTTATATCGCCGTGTTATTATCCGTAATAACCGTCTAAAGCGATTGATAGATATTAAGGCACCTGAGGTTATTTTGAGAAATGAGAAACGCATGCTGCAAGAAGCTGTTGACTCATTGTTTGATAACTCAAGAAAGTCAAGTGCGGTTAAGACGGATGCCAACCGTCCATTGAAATCTTTGTCTGACAGTTTGAAAGGTAAGCAAGGCCGTTTCCGTCAAAACTTGTTAGGTAAACGTGTGGACTATTCTGCTCGTTCCGTTATCGTGGTTGGTCCTGAATTAAAGATGCATGAATGCGGTCTTCCTAAAAATATGGCAGCTGAGCTGTACAAGCCATTTATCATCCGTAAGTTGATAGAACGTGGTATTGTTAAAACTGTCAAATCTGCTAAGAAGATTGTAGACCGCAAAGAGCCAGTTGTTTGGGATATTTTGGAATATGTAATGAAGGGTCATCCTGTTTTGTTGAACCGTGCCCCTACTTTGCACCGCTTAGGTATCCAAGCATTCCAACCGAAATTGATTGAAGGTAAAGCAATCCAGCTCCATCCATTGGCTTGTACGGCGTTCAATGCCGACTTCGATGGTGACCAGATGGCTGTTCACTTGCCACTTGGCAACGAAGCTGTACTTGAGGCGCAGATGTTGATGTTGGCTTCACATAATATATTGAACCCAGCTAACGGTGCTCCTATTACAGTGCCTTCTCAAGATATGGTGCTCGGATTATATTACATAACCAAGACGCGTGATGGCGCTCAAGGTGAAAACTTAGTTTTCTATGGTCCTGAAGAAGCTACTATTGCATATAATGAGAAGAAATTGGACATCCATGCCAAAATCAAGGTATATGTCGATGACTTGGATGAGAACGGTAATCTTGTTAAGAAGATGGTTGAGACTTCTGTTGGCCGTTTGATGGTTAACGAGTTTGTCCCGAAAGAAGTTGGTTTCTTAAATGAGGTATTGGGTAAGAAAGCTTTGCGTGATATAATCGGTAAAGTAATTAAGACTTGTGGCGTTGCTCGTACGGCTCGTTTCTTGGACGACATTAAGAACTTAGGTTATTATATGGCATTCAAGGGCGGTTTGTCATTCAACTTGGCTGACGTGTTGATTCCTCCTCAGAAAGACGAGTTTGTCAAGGAGGGTTATAGCGAAGTTGAGCAGATTATGGCTAACTATAACATGGGTTTCATTACGAATAACGAACGTTACAACCAAATTATCGATACTTGGACACATGTCAACAGTAAGTTGTCTAAGGCATTGATTGACCAATTGACGGCTGATGATGATGGTTTCAATTCAATCTTTATGATGATGGATTCTGGTGCTCGTGGTTCTAAAGAGCAGATTCGTCAGTTGTCTGGTATGCGTGGTTTGATGGCTAAGCCGCAGAAGAGTGGAGCTGAAGGTGGTCAAATTATCGAGAACCCTATCCTTTCTAACTTTAAAGAAGGTTTGTCAGTATTGGAGTACTTTATTTCTACCCACGGTGCTCGTAAAGGTTTGGCGGATACAGCTTTGAAGACTGCCGATGCCGGATACTTGACTCGTCGTTTGGTTGACGTTTCTCACGATGTTATTATCAACGAAGAGGACTGTGGAACTTTGCGTGGTTTGGTATGTACAGAATTGAAAAACAACGAGGATGTCATCGCTTCTTTATACGAACGTATATTAGGCCGTGTATCTGTGCATGATATCATTCATCCTTTGACAGGTGAAGTCATCGTCAAGGCAGGTGAAGAAATCCGTGAGGATGCCGCTAAGCAAATTCAAATGTCTCCGATTGAAAGCGTAGAAATACGTTCTGTATTGACTTGTGAATCGAAGAAAGGCGTTTGTGCTAAATGTTATGGACGTAACTTAGCAACCAACCAGATGGTTCAGAAAGGTGAAGTGGTGGGTGTCATTGCCGCACAGTCAATCGGTGAACCGGGTACTCAGTTGACTTTGCGTACTTTCCACGTCGGTGGTATCGCATCTAACGTTGCAACAGAGAATAGTATTTCATGTAAATATGACAATGCTATCCTTAAGATTGATGAGTTGAGAGCTGTTAAGGCAGAAGAGACCTCAAGCAAGCCATATCAAGTTGTAGTCAGTCGTTTGGCTGAATTACATTTGATTGATCCGAATACGAAGATTGTATTGATGAGCCATAACATACCTTACGGTTCTAAATTATTCTTCAACGACGGTGATACGGTTAAGAAAGGAGATGTGCTGATTGAATGGGATCCATTTAATGCTGTCATTGTTTCTGAAGTCACAGGTAAATTGGAATTCGAAAGTGTCATTGAGAATGTCACTTACAAAATCGAGAGTGATGAAACTACCGGTTTGAAAGAGAAGATTATCATTGAATCAAAAGATAAGACAAAAGCTCCGGCTGCTCATATCGTAGATGATAATGGTAATTATTTGAAGAACTATTCATTGCCTTTGGGTGCACACGTTGTGAAAGAAGCAGGCGATGTAGTCAAAGCGGGTGAAGTATTGGTTAAGATTCCTCGTGCGGTAAGCAAGGCTGGTGATATCACCGGTGGTCTTCCTCGAGTAACGGAATTGTTTGAGGCTCGTAATCCTTCTAACCCAGCGATTGTTTCTGAAATTGACGGAGAAGTAGGTTTTGGTAAGATTAAACGTGGTAACCGTGAAATTACCGTTACTTCTAAGTTGGGCGAGGTGAAGAAATATATGATTCCGTTGTCTAAGCAATTATTAGTTCAAGAAAACGACTATATTCGTGCTGGCATGCCATTATCTGATGGAGCTATTACTCCTTCTGACATATTAGCTATCATGGGCCCGACTGCTGTTCAGGAGTACATTGTGAATGAAATTCAGGATGTATATCGTTTGCAAGGTGTGAAAATTAATGATAAGCACTTTGAGGTAATTGTTCGCCAAATGATGCGTAAAGTCGAAATCATTGATCCGGGAGACTCTCGCTTCTTGGAACAACAAGTCGTAGACAAGTTGGAGGTTATGGATGAAAATGACCGTATTTGGGGCAAGAAAGTGGTTACAGATGCAGGTGATTCCCAAACATTGAAACCGGGTCAGATTGTAACAGCCCGTAAGTTGCGTGATGAAAACAGTATGTTGAAACGTCGCGACATGAAATTGGTTGAAGTTCGTGATGCTATTCCGGCTACAGCTAATCAGATACTTCAGGGTATTACAAGAGCAGCACTTCAAACAAGTAGCTTTATGTCAGCTGCATCATTCCAGGAAACAACGAAGGTGTTGAATGAAGCTGCTATTAATGGTAAGGTGGATAACTTGGAAGGCTTGAAAGAAAACGTTATTTGTGGTCATTTGATTCCGGCAGGTACTGGTCAGCGTGAGTTTGACAAGCTGATTGTTGGAGCAAAAGATGAATTTGAAAGAATTGCGTCAAATCGTAGAAGCATTGTAGATTTCAATGCGATGGATAAAGACGATTAAATAGAAATTCAGTAAATTAGAAAAAGAAGCTGCGTCAAAACAACCTTTTTGACGCAGCTTCTTTTTTGTACTCAACCACAATCTTTTCAATGTGCTTGCGTGCATCAATCGTTAGAATTTGAACAAATATTTATTTTGAATTTGTGTAAGTTATTATTGGCGCAGGCCAAAGAATATAACACTGTTTAAACAGCGTTAAAACACCATTTAAACGCTGTTTTAAAACATCATTAATAATCAGACAGAACCCATTATAATATGAATTAGGATACGACAAAGCTTTAGTACAATGCCGGGAGTGTTGAGAAGAGGTTGGCAGTTAAATTATCTGAGATGCCGACCTCTTTTCAAAAAGGTAGTATGCTTTTTAGAAAAAGGTAGTAAGCTTTTTTTGAAAAATCTATCCCAAAGGTCCAGAAAATGGCAGAACAGTGCAAATGAATTGTGAGTCAGTCGGTTCTGATTTTCAAGCTATTTGGCAGAAAATCTTGAAAAGACAGGTTTATGCCAACTTCGGACAGAGCAGCGTTACCAAAACATTACCTTCTCCTTTGAAAGCGAGAATTGGGAAAAGTGGCAACGAATAGAGCAAAATCCGATCGACCCTATAGGATTATCTTCGACAAAGATACTTTGATGGCAGGAAAGAAGCAAATAAATTGCACACGGTTTCTTTACCATTGAACGACAATGTTTTGCGTAACAACAAATAACCTGACAATAAATAGGGATAGTCGCAAAATACTTTGAAAGTTTACAACTTATTGATTGCTAATGTGGTATATTTGTTGTAATTTAGCTAAAGGAAATAAAAATTCCTCCGAATACCGTAGAAAAGTAAACTTCGGAGGAAATGAGCAAAAATAACTCATGGCAAAAGTAGGAAATTTATCTGACATTCAGCAAGAGATTGCATTCACAGAGTTTGATTTTTATCAGCAATATGTAGAAACCTTCAAAACGAGTGAACTTGGACGCATCCAGTCACTTCTTCCTCTTCGAGAAATGGCGATATCGTTTGGGTTGATTGAGGAGAAGCCAAAGAACATAAGGGCTAAAAGAGGCAGAAAGTCCTTCTTCACCCCTGAAGGCAAGGTGGCATTGGCATTCTTGAAGATGTATACAGGATTGTCGGCTCCGAAATTGATGGAGGCATTGAATGGAAACATCTATTATCAGATCTTCTGCGGCATCAGGATCAGTCCTAAGAACCAGTTGACAAACTATAAGTTGATTGACAATATATTGTTGGAACTGTCCAAGAAGCTGAAGATCCAAGAGCAGCAGAAGGTGCTTGCAGATGCATGGAAGCCATACATGAAGAACCTTGATACAGTGTATACTGATGCCAGTTGCTATGAAAGTCTGATGCGTTTCCCGACCGATGTGAAGTTGCTTTGGGAATGTGTTGAGAGAGCATACAAGATGATGTGCAGTATCAGTTCCAAGCTAGGTGAACATAGATTGAGGACAAAGTACAACGATATGGAGAAGGCGAATCTGGCTTACAGGAAGCAGCGTAAGCACACTCACAAGCAGACACGAAAGATGATAATGAGACTGCTTGCATTGCTGTGCAAGATGCTCGGTGAGATCCGCAGACAGATGCGTGTCCATAGTTGCGAGGGACTGCTGAGCGACAAGCAGTTGAATATGCTTGGGATCATCACAAGGGTATATCGTCAGCAGAAGAATCACTTCAAGAGTGGCGACTCCCGCGAGAGCATACCGAACCGCTTCGTAAGTCTCGACAAACCACATATCAGACCGATTGTCAGAGGCAAGGAAACCAAGACTGTAGAGTTTGGAGCGAAGAGCAACAACATATTGATTGATGGGATCTCATTCATTGAGAAACTCTCATTCAACGCCTTCAATGAGGGTACAAGATTGAAGCATTGCGTGTCATTGTCTAATAAGCTTACCGGAGTACCGGTGAAGAAGATCGGTGGCGACCAAGGTTACTCCGGAAACGACAACAGAACATTCTGCAAAGAGAATGGTATTGAGACCTCCTTCACTCAGAAAGGCAGGACTGGCAAGAACGAGGTGAAGAATGCTACCAAAAGAGAACTTTCCAGAGTGAGAGCTACAGAGATGGAAGGCTCATTCGGTACCCAGAAGCAACATTGCGGACTGCGAAAGATAGCAGCGAGAATAAAGTCGACAGAAATCTTGCTGATTTTCTTCGGTATCCACACAGCAAATGTGGTCAACCTCGCAAGACGTGAGTCGGTCCAAGTCGCCCTTGCAGCCTGATGTTCTACGCATGGAGCGCAACTTTATGGGAGTGGTGGCTCCAGACGTGACTGAAAACGAGAAAATCGGCTCTGAAACCAGAGCCGATGATATAAACACGATGAGTTTAATCGGGAAAATACGGGAACGTCTGCCGGTTAACTCAGATTGAAGGAATTAAATGATTATCCCAAATTAAAAACAATATGAACTACAAGCGTTTCCGACATTTTGGGAAGGATAAGGTCTTCATGGACTTTGCCTTCCTAGCCATTGCTTTCAATATAAAAAAGATGTGTGCAAAACTGACAAAAGAGGGTATGAACTGGCTGATTAGTCTGTTTTATGAGCTTACAGCTGCTGTTTTTAGATGCTGGAAACATATAAATCAAAGAAATATTCAAAAGATCGCAGCTTAAAGAAAATGAACCGATTTGTTTAGTTATGAACAAAAAAGAAGGTGCATCGTGCATTACGACACACCTTCATGTTTTTTCAAAGGGCATTACATGATTAAAAACTCATCTTTACACCAGCAAAATAACTTCTCGGGCTAGCCGGGCCATAGATATAGGAGGAATCCCGGTTCTTACCTTGGTCAAAGTCGGATTGGTAAGCGTTAAATAGATTCTGCACGCCTCCATTTACTTCTAGTTTCAGCTCTTTGTAAAGCGGGAACTCATACGCAAGCTTGATATTCATATCAAAGAAATCCGGAGTCTCCACCGCCTTATCCAAAGGTATATATCCCGCCAAGTGCTGCACCAACATACTTCCCGTATAGGTTCCCGACAAGGAAGCCGTGAAACGTTTAATAGGCGTAAGAGTAGCCGTAAAATAACCATAGATATCCGGCGTACGGAACATCTTTGTCTCGGCTGGTACATTCTCGTCATCGCTCCATTTCTCGGCCTCTTTATAACGGCTTCGCTGGAAAGTTGCGCCCGCTTGCAAAGATAGCCATGAAGTTAACACCGACTTCCCTTCCAAGGTTAATCCCATCACTTTCGCCCCAGAACCGTTACGACGTTCCTTAATCAGATTGCCTTGCTCATCTTTCCCGATATCTTCCAAGACAAACACATCACTTAAGCTGGTGTAAAAACCTTCCACCAAAAAGTTCAACTGGATACCATTCTTAAAACGATGGTAAAAATCGACCGAAGCACTCAAGCTCTGCGATTTCTCCTCGGATAAATCTTTCGCACGCTGGATCATAGCGACCTCTCCGCCGACCGCAGAGATATGCATATCCTCATCGAACGCTTGCGGGGCACGGAAACCACTGGAATAACTAGCCCGGATATTGATATCTTCCGTCGGGTTAAAACGGATATTCGCACGAGGGCTGAATATTACATGATCCATCATATTATGTTTATCCAAACGACCGCCAATCAAGAAGCTCCATTGCTTATTTTTCCACTCATTCTGCAAAAACGCGCTCTCGATATGCACCTTCTGATTCGTAAAGCGATTATACCCGATCATCTCGTCTTTCAAATGATCGAAACTATACTCCAAACCGGCAGTCAAATCCGATGGCATAAATAAGAATTTATCAAAACTATAAGCATATTGCGTACCGGCCATAACCGTCAGGTCCGTAGTCTTGCCGTAAGCGTTCGGATCTTGGTTCGTCCCGTAATAACTATCCCGGTCTGTATTTTGGGCAGAAGTGAAAACACTCCATTTATGTTTATAATCCTTGGAGAAAAGATCGAATTTCAGGCCTCCTCCATCAATCGAATGCTCCAACTGTTCGGCGATATCCGCTTCATGAGGCGGACGATCCAACAGATCTCCTCCCCTGCGGTATTCATTCATATGATGATACTCGAATGTCAATTTACTATAAGTACTCGTTTTCAGGTACGAACGGAAACCAACCGTTTGATTCTTCAATTTAGGCAACTCCGTAAAACCATCTCCATCCTGATCAAAACCGGAACGATGACGGTTCTGGCCAAAAAGATATAAGCCCGCTTTCCCATTTTCCGATACCAAAGAGGCATTTAGGGTCGTATTATTATCGAAAGCGGATGTCCCACCGATCGAGGTTAACGTATGCGACAATTGCCCGGAATTTCTCAAGGGCTCCTTCGTGATGATATTAATTGTCCCGGCGATAGCGGACGAGCCGAACAGTGCCGATCCCCCTCCTCGCATCACCTCTACCCGCTCGATCATATTCGCCGGTATTTGCTCAAGCCCATATACGCCGGATAAAGCGCTGAATATGGGACGTGAATCAATCAGTATTTGGGTATAAGGCCCGTCTAATCCATTGATCCGGACTTGCTGGAAACCGCAATTCTGGCAATTCGTCTCTACCCGTACACCCGGTTGGAAATTTAGTCCCTGTGCCAAATTCACCGCATTAGTCGTAGTAAAAACCTTCGCATCCAATACATTCACTAATGTGGGAGCCAACCGGCGGGAAGTTTCCGCACGATTCGCAGATACCACCACGCCATCCAAGGCGATCTGGTCTTCTTCCAATTCTACATTAATCTCTAAGGTTTTTCCTTTCTTTAGGGTCACTTCTTTAGAGACAGTCTTATACCCGAGCGCTTTATATTCCAGCGTAAATTTACCTTCCGGCAGATTCTTCAGGAAAAAATGTCCCGAGTTATCGGTGATCGTACCGATCGTGGTACCTTTTAACAATACGTTGATAAAGGGAAGATGTTCCCCTGTTTTCTTATCCAAGACATGTCCGAAAACATTTGCGTCTGAGTCGTTTAGACGATCCTCTCCCGTGGCCTGAGCTGCCGTTAGGGCACAGCACAGGCATAGTATAAAGATGAAAAATTTATTCATTTTAATTTATTCTGATAAGTAATACAATGTTATTAATCTCACAATATCAGAATATGGGAGGAGCCTGAAGCGTACGTCTGCCCCGGAAGGGAACGATATAGTCCGGATAAACCGGAGCGAAAGATAAGTTACGGATAAAGGAATAAAAAGCCGCCAGCAGAATAGCGACGAAAGCCGCACCTGTTATCTGCAAGACAGATATCTGATGAAGCAACTGAAACTCGGCGTAGCCATGTTCATGGTCTGGACGACCATCGTCCGTTTTATGATACGAGTGAGAATGGACGATCGTTACCCCGTTGACAATATGAACGTGGGTAAACGCGATAATACATCCCAAATAGGCTATGAACAGCGCAGGGAGTAATATCCTCAGATATTTTCTTAATCTATCCATTTCTTTTCTCTCGACCGCAAATATAGTAATATAACCGATAAAAGAGATACGCTGTTCAAAAATTACCTATTTGTAGGTACTTCCCTCAACCAAGTACGCCACGTACCCGATCTTCAAAGGCTGAAAGGCCGCTTTGGCACCTTCTCCCATAGAAATAATGATTTGCTTAAAGGGTACGGTGGAAACGTCGCCCGCCGCATAAATACCCGGGACATTCGTCCGGCAATGTGCGTCAATCACGATCTCACCGGGACGATTTGTTTCGACAATCTCCTTAAAGACACCACTATTAGCGGCTAAGCCGATTTGAACAAAAATACCGTCTAAATGAATAACACGCTCTTCCCCTGTCTTACGATCCTTTGTACGGATACCGGTTACCTTGTCGCCATTTCCAACCACCTCAGTTGTTTGTGAACGAACAAAGATCTCGACATTCAGCAAACTTTTCGCTTTCTCTTGCAAGACTTGATCCGCTTTTAACTCATCCATAAACTCCAAAACGGTTACTTTCGAACAAATCCCCGCCAAATCAATAGCCGCCTCGATACCGGAATTTCCACCGCCAACCACGGCGACATGTTTTCCCTTATAAAGCGGACCGTCGCAATGAGGACAAAAAGCCACTCCACGTCCTATATACTCTGTCTCACCCGGTACATTCAATTTACGCCAGCTAGCGCCCGTAGCGACAATAACCGCCGGAGCCTTGAATATCTCACCTCCTGCCGTAGATAAAACCTTCTCGTTTCCTTCTATCGTAACCTTCTCTATACGACGATGCTCCAGCAGGTCAATCGGATATTGCCGCATATGCAAGCGCAGATTGTCAGCCAACTGGGTACCTGTTGTCTCCGGAACTGAAATCAGATTCTCAATTCCTACCGTCTCCTTCACCTGCCCGCCGATACGCTCCGCCACGACAGCAACACTCAGCCCCTTTCGGGCGGAATAAATAGCGGCAGAAGCACCTGCCGGCCCTCCACCGACCACAACCACGTCATATCGCTTTACCGTTTTCTCCGTCAGGCTCTCATTGATTCCATACTGAGCTTCCAGCTTCGATAACAATTCACCGAATTCCCCACGTCCTACATGAATCAGTTTTCCATCCGCAAAGACAGAGGGGACGCCTTGTATCTTCAAGGCATCAACTTCCGCCTGATTGATAGCCCCATCTACCATCTCATGATGGATCTGAGGATTTAAAGTCGTCATAGCGTTTAATGCCTGTACCACATCCGGGCAATTCGTGCAAGTCAAAGAGACATAGGTCGTCAGATGTATCGGGCCATTCAAGGCTTTAACTCGATTACAAATACTCTCATCCGGAAAATTCTTGCCTTTCCCATCTGAATTCAAGATCGCCAACAGTAAGGAAGTAAACTCGTGTCCATTAGGTACTCCACGAAACTTAATCCCCGTTTTCGCTCCATCCTTTAATAAAATGAATTCCAATCCATCCCCATCAGATACTTGCATAGATATTTTATCCGAACAAGAGGCAACATCACCTAATAAATCCAACAATTCCTGTCTACTTTCATGCGCAGGAGAGATCGATATATCAAAGGCATAATTCGCATTTAACCCTGCGAATATACCTTTCAATTGTTCTTTTAATGTTGATTCTAACACGATCTATACTTTTAATTATTTAGATTTTCCCTACCAAGTCAATGCTAGGTTTCAAGGTAGCCTCCCCTTTCTTCCATTTAGCGGGACAAACCTCACCATCATGTGAAGCGACAAACTGAGCGGCTTCAACTTTACGAAGTAACTCGGAAGCGTCACGACCGATATTGTTATCATGAATCTCGGCCACTTTGATCTTTCCTTCCGGATTTACCAAGAAAGTGCCACGGTATGCCATACCTTCTTCCTCAATCATCACACCAAACGCACGACTCAGTGCCCCAGTGGGATCCGCCAACATCGGATATTGTATCTTACGGATAGTCTCGGAAGCGTCATGCCAAGCTTTATGTACAAAATGAGAGTCTGTACTTACAGAGTAAATTTCTACTCCCATTGATTTAAACTGCTCATACTTCTCAGCCATATCGACCAACTCTGTTGGACAAACAAATGTAAAATCGGCCGGGTAGAAGAAAAAGATAGCCCACTTACCCAAGACGTCCTCATTGGTTACAGTCTTGAAATTACCATTTTGAAAAGCTTGTACTTTAAACTCCAGAAGTTGAGAATTAATAATCGATTCCATACTTGTTTTTATTTTTAAATGAATACTATTTGTTTTTATTTCCGGCACAAAAATATAACACATTTCTTCATTAAAACAATTTTTCTAATCGATATATTTTATGAGGTTATAGATAATACCTTATCAATCAATAAAAAGGCCTATCCTCACGGATGAGCCCTTCAATATCTTGGGTTTTGGATTACTACATAATTAGCGATTATAATTTACTTTATATACTTAATTGATTCTTTTGTATCCGTATACGGCACGGTCTCCCAATTCCTCCTCGATACGAAGCAGCTGGTTATATTTAGCCATACGGTCCGAACGACTTAATGATCCCGTCTTGATCTGTCCGCTATTGGTAGCGACAGCGATATCGGCGATCGTAGCGTCTTCCGTCTCACCGGAACGGTGTGAAGTAACGGTCGTGTATCCATGACGGTGAGCCATCTCGATAGCGTTCAGTGTCTCCGTCAAGGAACCAATCTGATTTACCTTGATCAAGATCGAGTTACCGCAACCTTCTTTAATACCCCTTGAAAGGAACTCTACATTTGTCACGAACAAATCATCTCCGACTAATTGGCAATGGTTACCGATACGATCTGTCAGTTTCTTCCAACCAGCCCAATCATTCTCACTCATACCATCCTCGATGGAATCGATCGGGTATTCGTTGATCAGCTTTTCCAGATAATCCACTTGTTCGTCGGAAGTACGTTTCACGCCTTTTTCTCCTTCAAACTTCGTGTAATCGTAGATTCCATCCTTATAAAACTCAGAAGAAGCGCAGTCCATACCGATCATCACATCCTTGCCCGGTTCATAACCAGCCGCCTTGATAGCGGCGATAATTGAGTTCAAGGCATCTTCCGTACCTTCCAAATTCGGGGCGAAACCACCCTCATCACCAACAGCGGTACTTAACCCACGATCGTGCAATACCTTTTTCAACGCATGGAATACCTCAGCGCCCATACGTAAGCCTTCCTTGAAAGAAGCGGCACCTACCGGACGAATCATAAACTCTTGGAAAGCGATCGGAGCGTCGCTATGAGAACCACCATTGATAATATTCATCATCGGAACAGGCATCACGTAGGTATTCGTTCCACCAATATATCTATATAAAGGAATATCCAAATAATTTGCGGCAGCTTTCGCTACAGCTAAAGAAACGCCAAGGATAGCGTTCGCACCTAGTTTCGATTTAGTTTTCGTACCGTCTAAAGCCAACATCGCATGATCGATACCTATCTGATCCAAGGCAGACATCCCCTTCAATGCCGGAGCGATAATCGTATTGATATTCTCAACCGCTTTCAATACGCCTTTACCACCATAACGCTTCTTGTCGCCATCACGCAACTCCAAAGCCTCATTCTCGCCGGTGGACGCACCGGAAGGCACAGACGCACGGCCCATAACGCCGGACTCTAGTAAAATATCAACCTCTACTGTCGGGTTACCTCTTGAATCTAGGATCTCACGTCCTGTAATTTTTTCTATTTTCATTGCTTCTACGTTTTTTAAACTGACGCAAATATAGATGGATTACTAGAACCGTGAAATCACCACAAATTGCTATTTCCGCCTCAATAATACCTGAATGTAGGTAGAGGCTACAGCACTCCCGCCCGTACCCGGCTCAAAGATTCGGGTGTCATCAATAAATACGAGGCGATATGATTGACAGAAGCACGTTTCGCTGCTTCCGGATATTCCTGTTGAAAACGCAGATAACGTTTTCTTGACGACTCAAAACGCCAAGAGTCCGCTTTCTCTTGCGAAAGCATCAAAGCCCACTCCTGTATTTTCTGGTACAATCTATTAATAGCTAAAGATGTTTTCAATAAATCGCTAAATTCCGAAAAAGAGATCCGGTGATAAACCGTCGGTTCCAATGCCTTGATTAATAAATGCGTCGGTTCTCTTTGGAATGTGCTGGCTATACAAATAACGATATTTCCCTCACAGGAGAAATGCTCGGTAATATCACGTTTATTCTTATAGTAAAACTGGCGTAATAATCCCGATTCCACATAATATAAATATTTAGATATTTGTCCGTTATCCAACAATAATTCTCCTTTCGCAGCCTTACTTGATTCTATGATCGAGGCCAGAGAATCCAAATCCGCATCGGGTAATGGATAAAAACGTTTGGATATCATTTCGGCTATTTCTTGTGGTGTCTTCATACTATTCATCATTTTCTGATCTATATCATTTTTTATCTCCTTACAAAAATAGATATTTGTCGCATATAACAAAACAATACTTCGGTAAATTTTTACCGATAAATTAAAATTAAACATAGAATCGGCATAATCCGGTTCAAAAATATATTCAAGAGATCATTGAAATACTGTCAAAGATGAATCGTCAAGAAGTAAGATAAGGGATGAAAAATATATGCTAAACAGCTGATAATAAAGAAGTAAGGTATTGCGCAACTCGTTGTTTTTTTAGTAAATTACAAGTACGTTACCACTTTTAATTATGACTAAAGAATCACTCCTTATGCAATACCAATCCGAGTGCAGAAACGCTCTCGAATCAGTTGTAAATATAAGCAAATCTTTTCAGAAAGTATTCATGGATGCAATGAAATTATTCATGGCTATACCTGACCGCATCAATTTCCTGCAAATGGGACGATATGGATGTTTCTCGGAACAGACATACCGTAACAATTTTAAGAGCGACAGCCTTGACTGGTTTTCCTTCAATGAAACCATCATCAAGGAACACCTTAAAGGCAGTCGCAAGGCAATAGCCATTGATCCGTCTTTCATTCCCAAATCAGGCAGCAAAACGCCGTGGATTGGTTATTTCTGGTCCGGTTGTGCCGGTGAATACAGGCGTGGACTGGAAATAACGGGGATTGGAGTTATAGACGTTGACAACCATGAGTGTATGGCTTTGGGCTCTGTACAGACACCTGACAATACAACGCTGGAAAGCCTGGAGAAGAACCTTGTGGACTGGTATAGCTCTTACCTTATCAGCATACAAGAGCATCTGAAACGGATTTCCAACAGGGTGGTATGTGACGCTTTCTTTTCAAAGGCAACTTTTATCAAGCCGTTGTGCGAAAATGATTTCCATGTAATAAGCCGTTTCTGGAATGATTCCGTACTGTTTTATCCTACTTTGGAAAAAAGGATAGGAAAACGCGGACGGCCAAAATTACATGACGGAAAGATTGACTTTGAAAATCTGGACACCACCAGGTGTACCGAATACAAAGTGGACAAGGGCAGACTTTACGGACTGAAAGCATACTCCAAAGCACTCAGACGTTTTGTGATTCTGGCTGTATGGTATCCTATGGATGGAAGAACTGACAAATGGCAGCTGTATTTCTCCACGGACGAGATGCAGGATGCCAAGGAGGTTTTAGACTTCTACAGGACACGTTTCCAGCTCGAATTCTGCTTTCGCGATGCCAAGCAACATGCTGGAATGACGAACTGTCAGGCAACCGAATTCAGAAAACCGGCATTTCACTTCAACGCATCACTTACAGCGATAAACCTTGCCAAGGCTGCTTGTAAGAAGATGGGAATGAAATTTTCCATATCCTCATGCAAGTCGGTCATACACAATACTTACATGCTTGAACGATTTATTTACGTGTCTGGGATTGAACCTAACACGCATTTAATTGACAAACTTTTCAAAGAACTCATTTTATTTACCGCCAAAGCCGATTAGGCTTGACGAATTTTTAACGAACTATTGTAAATCCTATATCTCCAGAATTTATCCATTTTTGCGAATCCGAATTAAAAGACTCATACTTTTCATCTTTCTCGATTTTCTGAACCATTTCAGGAGAAAGATATCCAAGTGATAGGATTTCACTAGCAATGTATATATCGCCAATTTCCTCTTCTTTGCAGTCTAAACCAGACTTTTCATTTACAATTCGGATCTTAATGCGGTCTTTAATTCCTCCGTTGGAAACAATTGCTTTTCCGTAAGGCTCTTTTTCTATTGTTTTATAACGAGTGGTAGAAGATTTGTAGCCACTAATTACCCCACAAGTTTCTGTCATTCCATATGCCGGAACAATGGATGCTGCATTAAACTGATAGGATTTGTAGCTTTCGATAAAATTATTCAAATCATCATGATGGGCTAACTCGCCACCACATACGATCGTTATTAGCGAAGATAGGTCATATGATACCCGACGGTTATCGTAAAGGTGTAGAGAGCCGCATTGGCTTCAATGGGCAGCGGCAAGGCGAGTATCCACCAATTGAGGAAGAAAAAGACAAAGCCGACGCCCATGAATGCCCATATTTTCGACCACGTGATATGCTCCTCTTTCACACCTTTTGTACCCAGACAGGAAAGCCCCATCAGCACCAGCGCAAAAAGTTTGGTGTAGAGCTGATTCCCGAACAGCCCCGCCGTGCGGTGGAAATTCATCAGAATCCTGTCCACCACACCGATATTCCATAAAGCCGTCCAAATCGTAGAAGTCCGAAAGTTACTGTTCTTCCTCGTCCTCGTGTATCTCGGCACGCTCCAGAAAAGCCGTTCGTTCAACATTCGCCCTGCAATGAGCCGTTGTTGTACTTGGCATAAGTGCCTACATAGATGCGTGCTTCGTTCAAATCCTTTGCTTCCATTTTTCTTTTGTTGTTCAAGGATTAAAACTCGAATAATGAAGGTTGTGCTATCTGCTGTTCCACCTGCTTCTCCGCTTTTGGTTTCTTGGCGGTCAGTTTGCGGTATTCCTCTGCTTGGTATCGCTCGATAGCCTTTTTCCGTGCTTCTGCCTTTTCCTCCTCTGTAAGTTCGATAGTATGGTTTACCACGACTTGGCAGTTGATGGACTTGCCCACTCGATGTTATCCTCATCGTAGTAGTGAACGGCAAGGGAATATACCTCCTCATCGGACAGACCTGCACACTCCATTCTTTGGACTTCCGTCAAGATGTAGGTAATGCACTCGTCTATGTTCTTACTCTCCTTGCGGAAATTCTCCGCAAAGAGTTCATCGTATGATGCTCTCGTTTCCAAATAGTTTTGGATAACGTCCTTGAAATGTTCTGTACCTTTCATTATCTTATGTATTTAGATTGTTGCTAAAATGATTTCTTGGATATGGGTAGGGGCAACCTCTGAAAAGAGATAGGTGATAAACTCCTTTCTGTCTTGCCGATTGAGTTCCTTGTATAGTTCCCCAAAGGCTGATATGTTTCCGTTTAGGTAAACCGATACCATATACTCGAAGATGTTGTCCACTTCGTAGTATCTGCATTGCTGTGCGATTGTCTTGCTTCTTCTTTTCATATATCTGTCTGTTTAAGAAATGAGTAACCAAAGCGTTGCCCCGATGATGAGGGTATAAGCCAGAATGTATACTGCGATAGCCAAAGTGATGGTAAGGAGTAGCCGAAAGAGGAATTTCCCTGCACATATCCCTGCCAGCCAAAGCCAAACGCTTCCGCCCCAAAGGAGAGAGCCTGCGAGTGCAAGTGCCACCCAAATTGATATTCTGTATCTCAGTTTCATCTTGTCTGATTTTTTTGATTTTATGCGGATTCCAGAGGTGAGGGAGTTGAGTTTCCATTTTCAATGTTCTCTGCTCCTCGTGTTTCCGACATTTTTTTATGCGTCTTTCCGTCGGGTCGGTCGTTTTCGTTTCAGTGGCGTAAAAAGGTAGGGCTTAGGACAAACAAGGTTTTATGGCGAGAATACTACCTGCAATGAAATGGAAGTGTGGAGATTGTCGTCTAAACGGCTTGCCGCACCGACCTTTTTTGTCCGTGGAAGCCCGGAACTACCTTTGCCGCTGACAACGAACAAGCGATCCCGACATGATACACGGGCATAAGTGGAGGATGTGCAGGGAGAGAAGCGGGGCGAAAACAAAAAACGCAGTCTTCGGAGACAGCATCTTATCATAGAAACAGAATACACGGAAAACAAAAAGCCACCCAAACGGGCGGCTCTACGAAAATAATTTGGAGAAAATTCTTTTTTTTCACGATATACTCTTATCTTTGCAACAGGTTATTCGAGTTATGCAAAGCGTTGTATATCATTGCAGAAGATAGGTCGCTAAATCATTACCTACTGCATTTCATAACTCACAAGGCTGTTCATAGCCAATTACTTAGACCTACATGATAGATTTTTGGAAAAAGCTCGTAACCATTTGTCTGATGGGTTTAGATGGGAACTTACCGAAGTTTTGTAACTATTGACATGCTATCAAAAAACTTTCCTTTTTCTTTTCACTGCAAAAAATCTTCACCAAATTGGGTTGTCAAAGAAGTTGGTAACGTGTGGGGAAATAACCTCTGCAATTTAAACAGCGTTTAAACGATGTTCTAACAGTGTTAAAATGGCAGGTTCTATGTTCCAAAGGCGTTTTGATTGAAATCGAAGTTGTATAAAATACAAAAAGCCATCCATAACGGGTGGCTTTTTGTATGAATTGGAATCGTAGAACAGATTACATTCTCTTTTCTTTGATTCTTGCTTTTTACCAGTCAAAGCACGCAAGTAATACAATTTAGCGCGACGCACGACCCACTTTGTTAACTGTAATACTTTCGATAAACGGAGATTCGATAGGGAAAATTCTTTCTACACCTACGTTTTCAGACATCTTACGAACTGTAAAACGTTTTTTGTCTCCGTGACCAGAAATGCGAATTACTACACCTCTGTACTGCTGGATACGTTCTTTGTTTCCTTCTTTGATACGATAAGCGATTGTGATAGTGTCACCGCTCTTGAATGAAGGATGCTCCTTTTTGGTAGCGAACGCTTCTTCTGCAATTTTAATAAAATCCATTTTTGTTGTATTTAAAATTGTTGTTAATATACGTAATTAACAGGCTGCTTGTGTCCTGTCAGAGTTACGTAAAAGCGACTGCAAAGTAACGAAATATTTGGCATATAAACAAATGGACTTTTATTTTTCTTGTTTGCAATCTTTTTTTTCTCTACATTTGAGCTGCAAAAGTATTCTATGCGATGAGAAAAATCTATTATATCTGGGTTCTATGTTGGCTTTCAGTTATTTCCTTGTTCGCTAAAGAACCGACCTTACTCCAAAAGGCAGATAAAAATGCAATGAATCTGTGGGTTGATTCTGTCTTTAATTCTATGAGCGATGATGAAAAGATAGGTCAATTGTTTATGGTTGTTGCTGATATAAAAACAACCAGCCAGAATCTCCAAAAATTGATTCGGTATGTGAATGAGGTGAAAATCGGGGGTGTATTGTTTCATAAGGGAAACCCTACCGACCAAGCCTACTTGACAAATAAAATGCAGGCAGCTGCTAAAGTCCCTCTGTTTGTTGCTTTGGATGGAGAATGGGGTTTGTCCATGCGCTTGAGTGGCACGACTCGTTTTCCTAAAAATATGATGTTGGGCGCCATTGAAGATAATCTGTTGATTCGTAAATATGGGGAAGAGGTTGCCCGGCAATGCAAAGAGATGGGAATACATATTAACTTTGCACCGGATTTGGATGTGAATAGTAATGTGGACAATCCAGTTATAGGCATTCGTTCCTTTGGAGAGGATGCCCGGATGGTTGTTGATAAAGGGCTTGCTTATTCAGCAGGATTGGAAGAAGGAGGAGTTTTATCTGTTGCAAAGCATTTCCCTGGCCATGGCGACACGTCTGAAGATTCGCATGAAACATTGCCTGTCCTTTATCATAATCGTAGCCGTCTGGACTCTGTGGAACTGGTTCCTTTCCGCAATTATATAGAGAGGGGCTTTTCCGGCATGATGACTGCTCATTTATGTATTCCTGCTTTGGAAAAGAAAAAGAAATGCCCGGCATCGCTGTCTCATGCTGTCGTTACTGATTTGCTTCAAACCGAGATGGGTTTCGAAGGGCTTTGTTTTACGGATGCTTTGGCTATGAAAGGAGCCGCTAACCGTAAATCTGATAATCCTTGTGTAAAAGCATTGTTGGCAGGAAATGACGTTTTATTGGCTCCCGCATTTCCTATTTCTGATTTTAAGGATGTGAAAGAGGCTGTCGAGTCCGGATTCATTCCTATGAGTGAGATAGAAAAACGCTGTCGTAAAATATTGCAATATAAGTATATATCAGGATTGAATCAGTATCGTCCTATTCAAATAAAAGGCTTGGATGAGCGTTTGAATACGGCTCATGCTGCTTGGCTGGCTGCGGAATTGAATGCAGGAGCAATCACCTTATTGAAAAATGAAGAGGAGATGATTCCGGTAACAGCTTTAGATAAACGTAAAATTGCTATTCTCTCGATTGGTAATCCGCTAAGTGACAAGTTTTCGGAAACGGTGAATCGTTATGTGAAAGCTGATGCTTATTATATCACTAAAGCTACTCCTGCATCAAAAGTCCAGCAGATATATGCTAAATTGAACAAATATGATTTAATATTATGTGCTGTCCATACAGTTCGAATCCCTGAAAGTTTGGCATTGCGGCAATTAGCAATGAAGAAAGATGTTATCTATTCATTCTTTACAATCCCTTATTTTTGCAAGTCCTATAAGAAATCCATTGAGGCATCTCGTTCTACTGTTTTAGCTTATGAAGCTACACCGTTGGCACAAGAGTATGCGGCTCAAGTTATATTTGGAGGAATAGGTGCTAAAGGTAAATTGCCGGTTACTATTCCGGATATGTATTTTTCCGGTACGGGAATACTGACAGAAAAAAGCCGTTTGGGTTATCATGAACCGGAGGCTGTGGGGATAAATGCCACTCGTTTGAAAGAGGTAACGCGGATAGCCGAAGAGGGAATCCGTGCGAATGCTTATCCAGGTTGCCAAATCTTAGTGGCAAAAGATGGAATGATTGTTTATAATCGTTCGTTTGGTTGTGATGATTATGTACACCGCCGCCCTGTGACCGATATGTCTGTTTATGATTTGGCCTCTTCTTCAAAAAGCAACCGGGACTTTGTTGGCTGTCATGAAGGCTTATGATGAACGGAAGTTTAAATTGTCAGATCCAGTATCTACCTTTATAACAGAATTACAAAAGTCAGATAAAAAGAACATTCAAATCAAGGAGCTGCTTTTTCATCAATCCGGCTTGGTCCCGTCCATCTTCTTTCATACAAAAGCGATGAACAAAGGAAAGTTTATACCGGAATTATTATCTGAGACACCGAAAGAAAATTATACATTAAAGGTCGCCAATCGTATGTTTTTACATACCTCTTTTCAAGACACCGTTCTGCAGATGATAAAACGTTCGAAACTGGGAACTAAAACGTACCGGTATAGCTGCGTTAATTTTATGTTGTTGAAGATTATGGTTGAACGGCAGTTGCATCAACCTATGGATTCTTTGCTCACGCAAGACTTTTTTGCCCCTTTAGGAGCATGGCATACAACTTACAACCCGTTGGACAAGATGGATTCGCTTCAGATAATGCCCACAGAGTATGATAATACAGTTCGCCATCAAATGATTCGTGGATATGTGCATGATGAAGCAGCCGCTTTTCAAGGAGGAGTTTCCGGAAATGCCGGTCTCTTTTCTAATGCAAATGATTTGGCGAAAATCCTCCAACTTTATTTGAACAATGGGGAATATGGAAATGAACGTCTGTTGTCTGTGGAGACTGTCCGGTTGTTTACACAGACGAAAAGTCCTACATGCAGACGTGGATTAGGATTTGACAAACCGCAAGTAGGGGCAAAATCGTCCCCTTGCGGACTTTTGGCTCCTGTTTCTGTTTATGGCCATACCGGATTCACCGGCACCTGCTTTTGGGTCGATCCGGAACAGCAGCTTATTTATATATTTCTGAGCAACCGAGTGAATCCTACGCGGAATAACTCAAAACTCTCTTCCATGAATATTCGTACACGCATTCAAGATGCTATTTATCGTTCTTTGGAAACATCGAACTCTTCCAATCACAGTAATACGTAATAAATAAAGGTATGTTATTTGGACACGGTGATGATTATTATAAATCCCGACAGGCTATATTGAGTAATTATAGTTCTAATGTTTGGTATGGAGCCGATTTGGAACCGTTGAAAGAGCACCTTTTTGAGGTGTTTGATTGTTTGAACTCTTATCCGGAACCTGATGCTGGCTCTTTAAGGCAGCTGTTGGCAGAAGTAAATCATATTTTACCTTCTGAAGTTTTGGTGACCAATGGATCCATAACCGCATTCTATCTGATTGCCCAAACCTGGGCAGGCAAACATTCTACTATTTTTACTCCTTCATTTGCTGAATATGAAGATGCTTGCCGTTTGCATGGACATCAGCTTTCGTTCTTTAAGAACAGTTCGCCTTTGTCAGCACTCTCTTTCAAAGGAGGTGGTTTATGTTGGATTTGTAATCCGAATAATCCGGACGGGAAATTGATATCTCGTTCTGATATGATCGGATTGATCGATAGTCATCCTGATACTTTATTTGTCATTGATCAAGTTTATTCCGATTTCTGTATGGAGCATCTGTTCGATTTGGAAGATATACATCGTTATCCCAACTTGATATTGGTGCAATCTATCTCCAAATTGCATAAAATACCGGGAGTTAGAATCGGTTATGTTGCTGCGTCGGAGGATTTGATATCTAAAATCCAACCGAAGTTGATACCTTGGTCGGTGAATGCGTTTGCCATTGAAGCAGGGAAATATACTTTGCAACATCCTGAACAGTTTTGTTTGCCATTGCAGCAATGGTTGGATGAGAGCCTTCGTCTTCAATTGCAGATACGACAGTTGGGAATAGAGGTTTATCCTTCATCTGTTCCTTTTTTCCTTAATAGATTACCGGATGGATTTTCAGCAGAGGAGTTAAAGTCGTTTTTGTGGGAGAGAGGAATATTAATCCGGGATGCTTCTAATTTCAGAGGGCTGGATACTTCTTATTTCCGTCTTTCCACACAGTCTCGTGAAGAGAATATTGAATTGGTGGAAGCAATGCATGCTTATTTGGGAACGAAAGGTAAATAAAGAGGCTGCATCAAAACGATTGTTTTGATGCAGCCCCTTATAATAACATCTTTTTATTCAACACGCTTGTTAATGGCAATGTGGCTAATGTAACCGATAACAATGACTACTAAGCCAGCCAATAATGTTGTGTTAGACGAGCTGCCGGTAAATGCCGGAACAGCCAATATCGCTACACCGATAAGGAGGATGATGACTCCTAAATTTTTAATCAATTCGCTCATGGTTATAGACGTTTTGTGAATTATTTCTATTTCTCTTGCAAATAAAGTAATAATAACCCGATTGAGAAAATATTTTAGAATAAAAATCATGAAACCTTATAAAATTGCTCCTATCTTTGTCCCAAATTAATATCATAGCGTATGAAACGATTGCTTTATGTAGTGTACACATGGCTGATTTTTGTGCCAATCTTTTTGCTGTTGACAATCTTGACAGCTCTTTTTACAATGGTAGGATGTCTGCTTGGTGGAGATCGTGTTTTCTCTTATTACCCGGGAATGATTTGGTCCAGACTGACCTGTTGGTTGGCTTTTTGTCCGGTCAAAGTACGTGGCAGGGAGCATATCCGTAAAGGACAGTCGTATGTATTTGCAGCCAATCATCAAGGGGCTTTTGATATATTTTTGATTTACGGTTTTTTGGGAGCACCTGTCAAATGGGTGATGAAAGCTGGAATAGGAAAGATTCCTTTTGTCGGGGCAGCTTGCAAAGCTGCAGGATTTATATTTGTAGACAATTCAAGTCCTAAAGCTGCGGCTCGTTCGGTGCTTGAAGCGGAACGCATTTTGCACAAAGGGGCTTCGATTGCTATTTTCCCCGAAGGAGCACGGTCGGAAACTGGTAAATTGGCAAGGTTTAAGAAAGGAGCTTTCCAAATGGCGGCTGACCAGCATTTGCAAGTAGTTCCTATTACATTGAACGGACCGTTCCATGTTTTGCCAATTGGTTCGTTGAATCTGCACCGCCATCCGATGGAGATGGTTATTCACGCTCCGATAACACTTCCGGATGAGGGTGTGGGCATGCCAAAAGGATTGCAATCCATAGCAGATGAGACGAAGCGTATTATATCGGAGGACTTGTGGGAGGAGTTTAAATAAGATAATGGCTCGATATTGGCGTTTTTTTCTGTAAAAATTTGCACACTGAAATTAAATATATACCTTTGCAAAACATAAAAATAAATTTTGATTAGCACTAATTAATTGTCTATTGTTTATGACCATAAGCAAGACACAAAAGATTTTTACATTGGTCTAAAGAATTGAGAATTAAAAAAACAACTTAAAAAACGACTGCTTGAGAAAGTAGTCGTTTTTGTTTTTTGTAGGAATTTCCAATATTCTATGTATATTTGTGACATGAAGTTACGAAAAGAGTGTAATTTATTGGAGCTGAGCGTAGGTTAATTGCTCATGATAGTAATAGGTTACGATTTAGTTAGTTATCTACTGCATCATCCTTCTGCGCGTTGCGTAACCTTCAAAGAACTCTTCGTATGCAAAAGTAACAATAAAACGGGAGATTTTGAAATGAATCTCCCTGATTTTTTTCTTCTCATACAAGTTTTTCCGTAAAAGCGATTTTATCCGTCGGCACACCATCGTACAAAAGGATTTTGAACGAACGTATGCCGACTGCCGCATAAGCGGAGAAAAGGGCTTTGCATCACGCCTAAACAACAGTTTAGACTGATGATGCAAGGCCCATTTCTTTTGTGCTTATGCCAAAGAGGTGCTTTTACGGGTTTCTGACGATTTTTCTTTTTTGCTGTTCCTTTGAGCCGTAAGCGGAAAGCCGTGTCTGACCGCCCGATCCATGAATGGAACAAGCCGTCACACACGGCAGGCAAACCGGGAAGAATGATTTTATCCGTCAGACCGGACACGCTCGGCCAAACATATAAAATCATACTTCCTTGCCGGTGGTTTGCCCGGTTTCACGCCTCCGGCAGTGTCCCTTTTCCTTTTGGCGTTTTCCCTTTTTCACGGATTTCTCTTTCGAAGTTTTCCTGTCCAATCTGCCTCCACTTCCGTTTACCTCCATTTTCGCATCTTTCAGGGAGCGCATCAGGTTGTCATTTCCGTTCTGGGCGCAAAGGTAATTCCGGGATTGGACGGGAATGCAAGGTCAAGCCTCCTGTTTTCGGAAAAAATCTCCAGCCCTATGGGTAGTATTTTTCCCGAAAAACCTTGCATCCCCTAATCCCTACCTTTTCAAGCACCCGAAACGAAAACGACCGATGCGACAGAAAGACGCATAAAAAAAATGTCGGATAAACGAGAGGCAGATAAGATAGTTTGAAACTCAACTCCCTCAACTCTTGAATCCGCATTAAAAAAACAAAAAATCAAAAACAGCGAAAATATGACGGCAACGGCAAATTTCAGACAAATGGCGCAGTACATAGGGCTTGCGATATGCGGCTTGATTGTGCGCACCGCCTTCGTGGTGTTCGGCATCCTTTGGGGCATCATTAGAGAGATTGTAAACGGAGTGTTCCGAGTGGCGATAGGCGTAATCGTGGCTATCCTTTCCGCAACCGCCTTCTTCGGTTTCATCCTTTGGTTATTCACCCTTTAACCCTTACCGACATGGCAAAGAGAAGCAGCAAAACGGCAGCGCAGCAATGCAGATACTACGAGGTGGACAACATCTTCGTGTACATGGTGGAAACGTACATCAACGGCAACATATCCGTGTTCCGTGAACTCTACCGAGAACTGAACAAGGACGCACGGAGGGACTTTACAGACTTCCTTTTGAGCGAAGTGCAGCCGACCTATTGGAGAGAGATACTGAAACAGACCATCTAAAATGACAGCGATATGAGAACGATAACAAGGACATACGACCTATTCCAATTAGCCGAACTCTCCGCAGCAGCGAGAGATACCGCATACAATGAATGGCTACGCACTTTTGAATACGGTTGGGACAGTGACAACCGCAACACGCTGGAAGCATTTGAAAGTGTGTTCAAAGTCAAAGTGAACGATTGGAGTTACGACACGTGCCGTTATTCCTACCGTTTCACCTCACGTTACAGCGGAAAAGAGGAGGAACTCTGCGGCATACGGCTTCTGAAATACATCGTCAATAACTATTGGCACATCCTATTCAAGCCGAAAACCTATTACCTCAAAGGAAATTTCAATAAGCAACGTAGAAGCCGGATATTCACGGATAACTGTTGCGTACTGACAGGCTATTGCGCAGACGAGGACATCCTGCGACCCATCTACGACTTTCTGAAAGCCCCCGACACCCGAACCACTCTGTACGACCTCATGGACAAGTGCCTTGACAGCTTCTTCAAGTCGTGCCGTGACGATATGGAATACCAGTGCAGCGAAGAGAGTTTTGAGGAGAGTTGCGCAGCCAACGACTACGAGTTTTTGGGAAACGGAAAAATGTATAACTGATAAAAACGACAGCGATATGAAAGGAACAGAACATTTCAAGAGAACGATACAGATGTACTTGGAGCAACGTGCGGCGGAAGATACGCTCTTTGCCAAGAACTACCGCAACCCTGCCAAGAACATAGACGATTGCGTCACCTACATTCTCAACTATGTGCAGCGGAGCGGTTGCAACGGCTTCACGGACGGGGAGATATTCGGGCAAGCAGTCCACTACTATGACGAGAACGAGATAGAGGTGGGCAAGCTAATCCAATGCCAAGTGGCGGTGAACCACGTGGTGGAACTCACGGCAGAGGAAAAGGCGGAAGCACGGCAGAACGCACTCCGCAGATACCAAGAGGAGGAACTCCGCAAGTTGCAGAACCGCAGCAAGCCGAGAACCGCCACCAAAGCGACCGCACAAGAAGTACAACAACCCAACCTATTCAATTTCTGATTATGAAACCGAGAACACCCATACAGCAGGAAGTCGCACGATTGAGCGAGCGACTGCCGAAATTGACCGCCACACAGAGGGCATACGCTTTCCGCCATTGCTTCAAGCATTACGCCATCAAGAGGGCGGACGGCACGAACATCTGTACCGAGTGCGGACATTCGTGGAAAAGTGAACACGACCTTGCGGACACCGTTTGCGGATGCACATGCCCGGATTGCGGCATGGAGTTGGAAGCGTTGCGCACCCGAAAGAGGGTTTTCAACGAGAACGAATACTTCTCCATTGTCACGACCAGCAAGCAGTACCAAGTGATACGCTTCTTCTTCGTCAAGTCCCGATACAAGGCAGGGCAAGCAGCCGAGTATTCCATTTATGAAGTGGTGCAAAGGTGGATTTCGCCCAAAGGCACAACCGTCACTGTCGCCCGACTGCGAGGAATGTCCATACTTTACTACGACCTATGGGCGGAATACAGCGACATGGAGGTGCGCAAGAACAACAAACTCCGTGCATACGATATAAACCCCGTCTGCACTTATCCCCGACAGCGTTTCATTCCCGAACTGAAACGCAACGGCTTCAATGGCGAATACCACAACACACTGCCTTATGACCTTTTCACGGCTATCCTTTCCGACAGCCGAACCGAAACACTCTTGAAGGCAGGGCAATACGCCATGTTGCGCCACTATATCCGCAGTTCCTTTGACATGGAGCGGTATTGGGCATCCGTCAAGATTTGTATCCGCAACGGCTACACCATTGCTGACGGCTCCATGTGGCGTGACACCATAGACCTCCTGCGGCTTTTCGGCAAGGACACGAACAGCCCGAAGTACGTCTGCCCCTCCGACCTCAAAGCCGAACATGACAGACTTATGCACAAGCGCAACAAGGAGATAGAGCGCAAGAAATTGGAGGAACGCATCCGCCAAGCGAAGAAACACGAGAAGGCATACCGCAAACTCAAAGGCATATTTTTCGGCATAGCCTTCACGGACGGCACTTTGCAGGTGCGTGTGTTGGAGAGCGTTGCGGAGTTTGCAGCGGAAGGGACGGAACTGCACCATTGCGTGTTTTCCAACTCCTATTTCCTTGAAAAGAACTCCCTTATCCTATCCGCAACCATTGACGGCAAGCGCATAGAAACGGTGGAGGTTTCCTTGAAGACATTGGAAGTGGTGCAAAGTCGTGGCTTGCACAATTCCAATACCGAGTACCACGACCGCATTGTAAACCTTGTGAACAGCAACGTGAACCTTATCCGCCAGCGGATGGAAGCGGCATAGTATCAACCTATAATACCCAATAGTATGGAAGTAAGAATTGAAAGCATGGTTTGTCTGTGGGACGATAAAATCCCCACGATGTTCATTGAATTTGTGAACCTCCTCACTCTTGCAACGAGTGAGGGGCAGTTAAGACGGAGTGTAAAGGACTTTGCCGAGAAGCACGAACTTGACAGGTTCTTCCTTTACGGCTTCGGCTCCCACCATTTCTACCTGCACCAACGCTATACAAGCGACCCCGAAATGGTGATGCGCAACAGAGTTTTGTCAGTACATTTTTAACCACTCTAAAATCAACGATTATGGCAACACGAATGACCATCAACGGAATAAGCACCTGCACTGAAGCAGGTACGGAGAAATACGAGCGTTTCCAATTAGGTATCGGCAGACGCAAGCGGACACTTGTGCAGTACGACTACCGCCATCCCACAAACGGAGAGTTGTTCTCTTGTGTCAAACCCACATTGGACGAGTGCCGAGCCGCACGGGACAAGTGGCTCACGGCAAAGGAAGAAAAGGAGGACAGACGATGAACGCAGCCTACCAAACGCTGATAGTGAAGTTCAGCGAGCCTATCAAAGTATTGGACGGCATCTTTGACGATGCCGAAGCGTGGGGAGTTGATACCCTAAAAGGGTGGATAGACGACTACGAGAGCTGCAGGTTTACCGCCATTGACAGCCATACGGCAGTCATCACAAGCGAGTACAATATGGAGTGCCTGATGGAATGGCTGAAACGAAACACACCCATTGCCGAGATAACAGAATGTTAAACAAGTTGGCGGTATCCGCACCGCCAACCTAAAACCAAGAAAAGCATGATAGCAAAGACGATTTTACAGCAAATAGGCGGCAGACGCTTTGCCGCCATGACGGGAAGCAAGGACTTTATAGACATGGGCAACGGCTTACGCATGAGCCTTGCGAGGAACAAGACGAGCGCAAACCGCCTTGACATCATCTACGATGCCGGCTTAGACCTTTACAATATGCGTTTCTACCGCAGGACGTTCAGTAAAAAGACATTCGAGTGCAAGACAAAGGATATAGCAACGCACGAGGGCATATACTGCGATATGCTGGAAGAAATGTTCACGATGGTAACGGGACTCTACACCCGTTTTTGAGTGGCGGCGGCGAAAGCCGCCCTACTTTCTTTCGGTGAGCATGATGGCGGACAAAGAAAGTAGCAAAGAAACCGCTGTCCCAATCTACGATAGTATTCACAAAAACAAGTTTTAATCATGGAAGAAATCAGACAGAACGGAAAAATCATCCTGTACAGTGATGACGGAACAAGCATAAGGATGATTTTCAAAAACCTCACGGGGAGGAATTTTCAAGGTCAGGAATATGCGGAGTATATCCGGCATATCGCAATCGGGGAGATGGGATTTTTGCCCGGCATCATAGAGCATTGCAGGAACGGTGAAGTAATCGGCAAAGGAAAAATCCCGAATGTATGAAAAGCGGAAAATCCGATGAAGTTGCGGCTTCATCGGATTTTCATTTGTCAGGCATTTGCCATGTTACGGAATGTACAGCAGCGCAAACTCCGCCTTTCTCCGTTTGAGCAGCATGGCGTGCCGTTTACCCTTGTAGTTGCAGAAAGCGATATATTCCCGGTAAATGTTCCTGTCGCCAGCCTCCAGCTTTCGGATCAGTTTGCTTTTGGGTATCTTCCCGCTCCCCAAAAGCCGGTATGGACCGACATTGTAGGCGAGCGTGGCAAGGAGCAGACTGTCACGCCCGAACTGGCGGAACATGGCGCAGAACTTCCGCAAGTCTTTCCGCAGAAGCGCGTCCGCCTGTCGCTTCGTCATGGTGCGTGCCGAATACCTTTCCCCCGGCTGCAACCGGTGTCCATACCCCACATACGGGTGATGTTTTTCCGAGTGCCAGCCTTCAAAATACTTCGTACACCGAACTGCCCACTCGAAAGGCGGCAGGCGGTAGATTGCCGCCTGCCCGTCCGTCCCCTTCTGACGGCTGTCCCGTGCGGACACGGAGCAGACCGCCAGCAGCGAACAGAGGATAGCCATGAATACACGCATCATCTTGGCAGAGGTTTGTAATTGCCTATGGGGATGACGGTCTGAATGTCGTCCTTCACGTTCCGGTTGTTGAAGTCAAATTCCAATTCGTAGGAATTTTTGAAATTGTCCTCCACCACCACGATGAAGTTGTGCGCCTCGTCGCCATCTGCCGTGTAGTACAGCCTGAACTTATCGTTTTCAAGCAGGTAGCGGTCGTTGGGCAGGAAGGTAATGCCGCCCGCCATCTTCAGCGTGCCTTCCCCCTCGAACTGGAAATACCGGATGGTGTAGAGCGTGTTGGCAAATTCGCCCGTCCTTTTCAGCTCACAGCGGATTTCCACCGTCTGCCCCTTTGTGACCTTGTTCGGCACGGGCATGGTTTCCACCGTGAAGGGATAGGATTGCTGGATGTCCATGTCGTCATCGCACGATGCGAGCGTGAGCGACACGGCGGCGAACAGGCAGAGTGCCAACGCCTTGAAGATGGATATTCTCTTGTTCTTGTTGTTCAGTATGTTCATTGTCCTTTGATTTTTAAGTTATTGTTCATTTCTTTTTTTGCTGTCAGTTGCAGATACTCGTTCAAGTCCTTGCAACCGTCATAGAGTGCGGAACGGTCACAGACACGTCCGCCGTAGTGTCCTTTGAGGGCTTCCAGCGTCCTCCGCCCGGCTTCGTCACGGTCGAGGAAGCAGTCGATGCGTCCATACCCGTCTAAGTGTTTCACCGCCTTACCCACGTTGGCGACGGAGTTCAGCACAAGGCTGTCGCCATTGCCGCCTATGCCGAGTGTGTCAGCGGACAAAAAGTCCATGAAGCCCTCGAACACGCTGCATACGTCAGAGGCGGTATCTTCCGGTTTTATCAGTGACACATCTTTCGGTGGTATGCAACCTTTGAATAGTTTGCTCCTGATTTCATAGCCGCCCGCCACGTTCGGGAAACCGATTGTGAAATACCGCTTTCCACGCACGCCATAGTTCAGGCGGCAGCAGTGGCGGGATGCAACGGCATAAGGGATGCCCCTTTCCGCCAGATACTCTGTCAGCGGAGAGCGGAGCAGCGGGACGGCTTCCACTCCCTCAAAGGCAGGTTCGGACGGTTCCGGCAGGTACAACGGCTTTTCCGCTGCGGCAAGCGGCATACGGGCGGTTTCCGCTATGAATCTCGCCTGCGCCATGAAATCCCCGCTTCGGGTAAACTCCCCGACAAGCGTGAAGATGTCGCCGCCCTTGCCCAAGCCGAAGTCGTACCAGAGCTGTTTCGCCACGTTCACACGGAAAGAGGGGGTGCGTTCACTGCGGTACGGCGCACGATACCACAGCTCGTTTCCGCTCCTCCGTACAGGCTCATGTCCCAACCGTGCGAGAAAGTCCGCGAGGGATATTTGCCTCATGGCGTCTATATTGGTCCCTTCCATGCGGCGTGTGTCAGTTGATGACGAACTTGATGCCCAGCCCCCATTGGCAGTGGAACTTCTTCGTGTCGCCACCCCACAGGCAACGCTCCCGGAGGTTGGCGAGCAGGGCGATACGGTCAGCCACGTAAAACTCCACATCGAGCGTCAGCGCACCGCCGTAGATGAAGGCGTCCCGGTCATGCAGCGTGGAGCCGTCATGCAGCACCTTTTCGCCCCAATTCACCGACTCATATCCGGCGAGAGCCGAAGCCCCCGCATAGACGAACACGATTTTGCGGGCATCGGAAAGTATCTTGAAATAGTAGCCGCCCTCCGCCGTGAACTGCGCCACAGGTATGGAAGTGTCCTTGTAGGGGCTCTTTTTCAGGAGATACTCACCTCCGAATACCCATTTGTTCCCCTTCTTCGTGTAAGTGGAGAGAGCAGCCCCTAAACTGTACCCGCCGTCGTTGCCGCCGGGTTTGAATCCGTCCGCCAGATTCGCCCTTACCTCGATGCCCTGCATCTTCGGCAGGCATCGCTGGGCGTGCGCCTGCCCCGTGAACAGGGCAAGCGACGCGATGATTATTGCGATGTACTTTCTCATGGTCAGCGCACTTGAAGTTCGTTGATGGTATTGGCGCGCACCAAATCCTCGTTCTCGATCACGAAGGACTGGTGACGACCGCCGTTCTTCTCGTTCAGTTCCACAACGAGGCACTTGCCGTCGGGTATGGTGAACTTCGCCATCGTGAAGACCGTGCGTTCGCTTTTTTTGCCCGGCACGAGCGTGGCGTAGTTCTGCGCGCGAAGCGGCAGGATGATACGCTCCTGCACGGCGGTACGCTTCGCCACCTTCTTGTCCACGATTTTCCACGTGATGTAGTCCACATCGAAAGGCACGTTGCTCTGGTTCCTGATTTCCGTGTGGAAATACAGAAGCCCGTTGTGCGTGTAGATGCCTTTCAGAAGGTACTGGATGCCGAAACGCTTGCAGCCGATATGCTTCACCTCACGCTTGTTCTGCTTGTGGATGGACTTCATGATAAGGCGCACCAGCATGGGACTTTCACTGCCCAGCTCTTTCAGGTAGATTTCCTGCGCGTTGTTCGGACGGTTCACCGCCTCGCCGTCATGGATGAAGTCGCACATCTCCACGTTGAGCAGCAGCGGTTCGGCGGCGTACTTCACGTTGAAGGTGTAGAAACTCCCGTCCTCCGTGATTACGGACATGTTGGTTTCGTTCGGGAAGTTCCTCACGGTTGCCTTCACGCGGATGACGTTCTCCGCACCGTCGGCTTTGCCCGCAATCAGATCGGGCGAGCCTAAATCGACATAGCGCACTTCCGCCGGGAAGATGACATGCACGGTCTTGTCGTAGGTCACTTCCAAGCCGTAAAAACCATGCGGTCAAAGCCCAGCTTTCTCGTCAGACCGTGATACAGGTCTCCGTCCGCTTCTTTCTGCGGATAGACCTCCTTTGTCAAGGTCAGTTGGTCACTTCTGTTGGGCGTTTCAACGGTTACGTTTTCCTGCGCGTTGGCAGTTGCGATGCCCATAGCGAGGGCAAACATCATGATTACTTTTCTCATTACTTTGGATTTTTAGTGGTAAATAAAAATTTGATTGTTTCCTTAATTCACTTCCTGATAGAGCATGACCCTGTACCCGGCTTTCAGATGCACTTTGACGGTACGCATCTTCTTGGCAATGTACTGGCTCGTGCCTTGTATCAGTCCTTTTCCCAAGTCGGAGGCAAGCTGCGCCCCGGCATTGGTGGAGATGTTGATGCTGCTCCCCAGCGAGCCGCCCATGTTGGCGGCAACCTCCCGGACAGCGTTCATCTCCATCGAGTTGGGTATGAATATGCCGGGCTGCCCATCCGTGTCATAGACCTCCAACTCCACCGGGATAACCGTGCCGTCGTGTTCCAGCGAGGTGATTTCGATGGCAAGCCGTTCACCCTGAATCTTGGCTGCGCCGACCACCACCGCATTACGGGGGATGATCCTATCAGCTACCGCCATCGGCTCCAACAGCCGTAACCTGACCGCCTGCCCGTCCGTCACGCTCTGCGCCCCATAGACACATGCCGGTATGGTGTTCCTGTCCGATACGGTCGTGACACCCACCGCCGTGTTGAAACTGCGGTTGCGTTCCTGCGAGAAGGAAGCGACAAACTCGGCATTACTCATGGGCTGTCCGAGCGAGGACACCACCTGATGCGTCACCTGCCTTACGGGTTTTGCCGTGTTCTTTCCGGCTTTCTGCACGGGGGACGGCTCTGCGGTCTGTCCCGCTGCCGCCCGCGTGCCGTTCTGATTTCCCATGTACTTCGCCGCCAGCTCGTAGGATTTTTCCATGAGTGCCACCTGCTCGTCCATCGTGGAGCTTCTCTCTTTTCCGCTTTCCAGTTCGGATTCGAGCGTGGCGATGCGTTCCAGCAGTTCGTCCATCTCCGCATTGTCGTTTTTCGGCTGCTCGTAGAAGTTGCCGAGCGTGGCATTGAGGTCGCGGTAGGCGGCTGCCGAGGACTGGATGGTCTTCGGTGCGGGTTTCTCCGCCTCTTCCGTTCCGCCGGGATTGGCAAGGTCGAAATCGCTGTCCCTATCCGCTGCCGCCGTTTCGCGGTCGAACAGGTCGCCCAACTGCTGCATGGCGCGGCTGCGGTTCTCCTGCCGTTCCTCCATTGCCCCCTGCTCGTAGGCTTTCGCCTTGTCACCGATAATCCGGCGGTTCTCCTTGTCCGCATCGGGCATCTCGATATTGTAGCCGCCTGTTCCCGGCTCCTGCTCCTTGCCGGAGGACGGGGCGAATATCAGCCACATCGCCCCGATGAATACCAGCACCATAGCGGGAAGCACTATCATTTTCTGGCGTTTCAGCCGTTGGGCTTCGGTCAGCGGCTTGCGCTCCTTTTTCGGCTTGCCGTTACCGGGAGCCGCCTTGTTCTCGTTTTTTGGTTCATTCTTCGTCTGTTCCATATAAATAAGGTATTACATTGTGATTGTTATCCGGCTTCACGGACAGTTCCACCTGTCCGGCATGGTCTATCTCCATCCGGCTGCCGTCATTCCTGCCGATGTCATACACGGCTTTGCCGAAGGTGTAGAGGGCAAGTGCGGCGAATGCGGCGAGCATTGCCAGCACGATGCGCCTGCGTATCTTCGGCGGCAAGCCGTCCAGATAGCCCTTGAGCCTTGCTATCAGCATTTTCTTTTTATCGTGGAGTTTCCAATAGGTACTCCATAGTGATTTTCCGATTCCTTTCATGCCTGTTACCTTTTGATGGTTTGTAAATCCTTGTTCTCGATGATGGTGAATCCCTCGATGGTGAAACCGTTGGGGTTGTCGTCCGAACGGGACGAGTTCAAGAGGCGGCAGGTGGTCACGAGGCTGCGCTCGGTGACGTTGCTCTGCCGGATGATCTTCTGCGTGGCGTAGGTCACGGCACGGTAGGGATAGCCGTTGAAGTCGCACACCACGCTGTCCACCTTCAGCACTTGGTTGATGTTACCGGCGATGATGCGGTTGTAGTACCCCTTCTCGGCGAAGTCCGAATAGTAGTTGTACACGCTCTTGTCCGCCAGCAGCAACGCACGCTTCACGTTGTGTTCTATCGCGCTCTTTTCGGGCGAGAGCGTGAAGAACAGCTCGTGGAAGCGGCGCACATGCTCCCTCGCTTCCGCCGGACGGTTCTGCGAGAGGTCCTGCGAGAGTGCCAGCATCAGCGACTTGCCGTTGTCCAGCACATAGATCTTCTCACGCTGCCGCTCCGCGAAGCGGTAGGAACTCCACACGCTCCATACCGTTATCACGGCGCACAGCGAGAGGAAGACGATACCGAACAGGCGTATCTGCCGGAACGATGATTCGATGTTTTTAAGTGATTTGAATTCCATTTTACTTTTCCGTTTATAATTGCACATTGATTATTTCAGCAGTTTCCCGGCACGTCCGACCATGTTGCCTGCGGCTGCACCCGCCACGCTGCCCGCCATGCTTCCGGCGCGTCCCGCCATCTGGTTCACGTTGCGCCCGTAGCCGCCCATGCCCCCGGCTTGGATGATCCAGCCCGCCACCGTCGGAATGGTGAAGTAGCCGATGATGCCGATTATCATGAACACGATATACACCCCGTCGCTGGAATCCAGCGAGAAGTTGGGGTCGGTCTGCATGCGCTCGATGTCGCTCTGGAGCATCAACACCTGAATCTTGGCGAGTATGGTGCTGAATATGTCCGACACCGGCAGCCACAGATATACCTGTATGTAGCGGCATATCCACTGCGTGAGCGTGCTTTGGAAACCGTCCCACACCGATATGGCGAAGGCTATCGGACCGAGTATCGCCAGCACCACGAGGAAGAAGGTTCGGACGGTGTCTATCACGAGGGCGGCGGCTTGGAACATCAGTTCCAGTATCTCGCGGAAGAAGTCGCGGATGCCCTTCTTCATCTTGTACATCCCCCGGTCGATATACATCCCCGCCATCGTCACCATGTCGGAGGGCGACCAGCCCAATTCCTCCAGCTGCTTGTCAAACTCCTCGTTGGACACGAGGTAGGCGGTTTCGGGATTGCGCACCATCGCCTCGTATTCCAGCCTGTCCTTCTGCTCCCGGTACTTGTTCATGTCCAGCGTCTGCGTTTCGAGCAGTTTCGCCGTGCCCTGCACGACGGGCGAGAGGACGCTGTTTATCGTGCCAAGCACCACCGTAGGGAAGAACATGATGCACAGACCGATGGCAAATGGGCGGAGCATCGGGAAGACGTCTATCGGTTCGGCTCTCGCCAACGACTGCCATACCCGGTAGGCGACATAGAAGAGCGCGCCCAGCCCGGCGATGCCTTTCGCCACGCCCGCCATGTCCTCGCACAGCGGCATCATCTGCTCGTAGAGCGAGCGTAGAATCTGGTGAAGGTTGTCGAACTCCATAGGCTACCAGTATCTTTCGTTCATGCTCCCGTACAGCCCCATGATGCGGTCGAGGTCGTTTTTCTTCTTCGCACGCAGGTAGCTCACGCTGATGTTCTTGTTGGTGTAGTAGCTCACGAGGTTGCGGTAACGCTTCATCTTGGAGTGGCAGCGTTCCACCACGTCCATGCGCTCCTTGTCCGTCATGGAGAGCGTGGTGATGTTCACCACGTTCTTCAGCTCCGTCAGCACGTCGTTGGATTCTTCCAGCAGCTTCGTGTACCCAAAGGCGATGGCTCCGAGTTCCTCCACCGTGAAGTTGTCGTCGCGCAGCATCTTCTGGAAGCTGGTCACGTAGATGTCCGTGATGTCGCCTACCATCAGGATGGTCTGCTGCACCTTGCGGGCGTCCTTGACCAGATTGTTCACCGATTTGAGGGGTAGGCTAAGCATCCAACGCCCTGCCGTATTACTACGGTGGGTTTTCGGAAGCTCGCCCCCAAACCGGACGTACACGTCTCCGCGTATCCGGCTTTCTACTAATAATATCAATCTATTCATTGTTACTGAGTTTTTTGTAACACTTACCACATATGGCAATAGTCTTTCGTTTGCGAGCCATCATTTGTTTTTCGCAGGTAGTTTTCCCTTGAAGATTTTTTAATTTTCTCACATGGTGCATCACTAACTTATCGACTGCTCCACATAATTCACATTTTTCCGCTTTCAGCCTATCTATAAGACTTGTGTTTGTAGGATGATATGTGAATTTGGGCAAGTTGTCTAAATCCTTAATGTTCATTGGATTTTTCTTTTTGAACCCACCATGATAAAAGGTCAAGTCTTTGGCAGTACCGTTCTTTAAATAGTATCTAACTGAAAAAAGTCCATTCTTGGTGTACTTTTTTCGGATTTGCGACATCGTTGTCCGATATTTCTGCGCAAATGTTTTGTACATACTATATTTCATGATATACCCAAGTTTTGACAGACTACTACAATTATTAGCCAAACAATAGTAATTGTAAATGCCCTTTATTTCCTTGTTGTACCTGTCAAGTATCTCAAAGTCATTGTTGTTTGAAAGTTTGGGACGGGATTTTGCTTTCCAATACTCCTTGCCGTTGTGTATCTTTATTTCTAAAACACGATATTCGAGCAACTTTTTCTTAAACGTATCCTTTCCAAGTGCCAATTGTATCCTCTTATTGAAGACACGTCTTAGTACTCCGTATTTGCTTCTTTTGGTGTCATTGGATTTCCTTACAAAAATCTCATATCCGAGAAATTTTGCAGCGTTTTCAGCATGGGTGATAAGTGTTTTCTCATCGGACAGTGTAAGAGCCAACTTTTCATAGAGGAAGTTCTTTATGTCCTCTTTGATGATGATAGCATCTTGTTTACTGCCAATAATTCCAATTAGAAAATCATCCGCATATCTCACATATTTGAGTTTTCTGTAGTTCATATCCATTTCGTCACCATCAGAATACTGCAAACCTTCTTTTTGATAAGCCTTATATTGTCTTATCAATTCTGACCTTTCACTTTTGTCTTTTACCACTTTCAACTTTTTCAGAATACGGTGTCGTTTGCCTTCAAGTGATACTACCTGTTTAGTTCTTTTCCGTTCTTTCCCCTTATCAAATTTTTCAGTGTATTCCTTCATGAATTTATCCAATTTATCAAGGTATATGTTTGCCAAGATAGGGCTGACAATTCCGCCTTGCGGTGTTCCGCTGTAGGAGTTATGAAAGTTCCAGTCTTCGATATATCCTGCATTCAGAAATTTTCTAATCAAGCGAATAAATCTTTCGTCAGCGATACGTTCTTTCAGAATACCTATCAGTATCTCATGATTGATATTGTCGAAAAATCCCTTAATATCACCTTCTACGAACCATTTCACGCCCGAAAATGTCTTCTGAATATCAGACAAGGCAGTGTGGCAGCTTCTTAGAGGTCGGAAGCCATGTGACGTTTTTTCAAACTGTCTTTCATAGATGGCTTCCAATATCATTCTGACCACTTCCTGCAATAATTTATCATTAAAAGCTGGTACACCTAATGGACGCATTTTCCCATTTTTCTTTGGGATATACATCCGTTTTGAGGGTTGGGGCTGATAACTCTCATCTTTCAACGATGTTATCAGTTGTTCAATTCGGTTCAGGCTCATTTGGTCAATGGTTTTCCCATCTGCACCTGCTGTCATATTGCCCGGTTTCGCATATATGCGTTGGTAGGCAACGTAATACATTTCCTCATTGAAAAAGATACGGTACAAGCGTTCAAACTTGTAATTCAAATTTTCACTGTGTTCCGTTAGACTGTTTAATACATACTCTGGACTTCTCATAATGTCTCTCACATTTTCCGTTATTTGCATTAAAATTATTAGCTGCTTCCCTTCGCCATGTACAGGGCTTTCCCCTGCTCAGATTACTACGGAAGCTCCGTTGCCTTGTCGGATTTTCATAGGTCTGTACCTAATAGCCTTGCGGCGTTCCGATTTAGGCAATCCCCGTTTACGATATAATAACATGGCTATGATAGATTGTCGGATATGACTTCCGCCCGTTACCGCTTACTGCGGTTGTGCCGTAATTTGTTCCTGCCTCTACTACACGACGCTCGCAACAGAGGTATTACGGTATAGCGAGTTAAGTTATCTTTCACTATAAAACATACTGGGTTCACTTGGACTATCATTCAATCAGTTTGGATTTTATCCTCGTATCTATCTGTTTCATCTCACCATTCAGTTGCAATTTGATAACTAATTGACTTATGGCTTTCCAGCGTGCTATACTCCCTGCCGTCCTTTCGTGGGCAGATAAGCTGGTGATGATAGGTAAATATTGGAACACTTACCTAATAGCTTGCCAATGCTACATTTATTATATCGCCTATACGGGCGCACCATCGTAATACTTCTTGCCCTGCTGATAGATTTTCACCGTCTCCTGAAGTAGGCTAAGTTCCCAACGCCTTTCCATATTGCTATGGGAGGTTTTCAGAAACTCGCCCCCAAACCGGACGTACACGTTCCCGCGTATCCGGCTTTCCACTAACATTATCAGTCTAATTTGTTCCATAATGAATCATTTTATGACAGTTTTCGCAAAGAGCAAGGGTTTTCCGTCTTCTTGCAATCATCAATTTTTCCCAGTTCTCTTTCCCTGAAAGGTCTCCGAGTTTATTGATATGGTGCATTTGGATAGCTCCCGTTGCTCCGCACAATTCACATTTTCCTGCTTTTAATCGGTCTATAAGACTTGTTCGGCAGGCATACATCATAAGGTTGGGCTGCTTGTCTATTTCCGATTGTTTAGTCGGGACTTTGCGGCTGAACCCATCATGGTATAGTGTTCGTTCCTTTTCTTTGCCGTTTTTGAGCTTGAATCTGACTGTAAACAGTCCATTCTTTTTGTATTTCCTCAAAATCACAGGTACTCGTGAGCGGTACTTGTGGGCAAAGGTTTTATACATACTGTATTCGAGTATGTATTTGAACGATTGCAGCTCATAGCAGTTATTCGCAAGTGAATAGTAGTTTACAAAACCTCTTATCATGCTATTATAGCGGTCGAGGATTTCAAGGTCGTCATTGAAGACCAGTACGGATTTTGATTTGGGTTTCCACTGCTCTCTGCCGTTGTGGATTTTAATCTCAATCATACATTCTTCAAGTAACTTATTCTTGATAGTGTTTTTACCAATCATAAGTCTTACTCTCTTGTTGAAAGCCCTACGCATTACTCCGTTTATACTCCTGCGAGTGGTGTTGGATGATGTTACATCTATCTCATATCCGAGAAATTTGGCTGCCTTTGAAGTATGGGTTATGAGGGTTTTCTCCTCTGACAGTTCAAGAGCAAGTTTATCAGCAAGGAAAGTTTTGACATCCTCTTTAATATGTCTTGCATCTTCTTTACTGCCGATTATCCCAATCAGAAAATCATCGGCGTATCTCACATATTTGAGACGTTTGTAACCTGCATCCATTTCGTCACTGCTTGGAATAAGCATGCTTTGGGCTTTGTTCTCTTTGTAACTCTTAATCAATTCGGCACGTTCAGCTTCATTGACCGTCTTTTTAAGCTTGTGAACAATCCAGCGTCTTTTGTACCCAAGAGAACAAGAGGCTTGATTTCGTTTTCTGTTCTTTCCCTTGTCGAAGTCTTGGATGTATTCTTTCATATACTTATCCAATTTGTCGAGGTATATGTTTGCCAACAATGGGCTTACTATTCCCCCTTGTGGAGTACCGCTATAAGTTCTATGAAATTTCCAATCTTCGATGTAACCTGCTTTCAACAGTTTGCGGATTAAGCGGATAAAACGGTCATCGGCAATACGCTCTTTCAGAATGTTAATCAATACATCATGGTTGATGTTATCGAAAAATCCTTTGATGTCGCCTTCAACAAACCATTTAGCTCCGCAAAATGTCTTTTGAATTTGAGCCAATGCAGTATGACAACTCCGATTAGGTCTGAATCCATGAGAGGTATATTCAAATTGCCCCTCATAAATTGCTTCCAAAATCATCCTCACCACTTCTTGCACTAACTTGTCATTCGCTGACGGTATTCCCAATGGACGTTTCTTTCCATTCTTTTTAGGGATATATACCCTGCGTGCAGGTTGGGGCTGATAACTTTCATCTTTCAATGAATCTATCAGCTTTTCAATACGAGGCAGGCTCATTGCATCGGTAGTCGTACCGTCAACGCCCGCTGTCATACCGCCTTTATTAGCGCTAATGCGTTGATAGGCGATATAAAACATCTCCTCGTTGAACAGAATACGGTAAAGTCTTTCAAACTGGTAGTTTGACGCTTTGCTATGTTCTGCCAGACTGCTTAATACTCTTTCTGGATTTCTCATAATGTCTCTCACATTTTCCGTTTATTGTATTAAAAATGTTAGCTGCCACCCTTTGCCATGTACAAGGCTTTCCCTTGCTCGGACTACTGCGGTGGCTCCGTTGCCATGTCGGATATTCAGAGGTCTGCACCTCATAGCCTTTTGTGAGGCATTCCGATTTAGGCAATCCCCGTTTACACAATAAGTAACTTTGCATTGATAGATTGTCGGATATGACTTCCGTCCTTTTTCGCTTACTGCGATTGTGCCGTAACAAGTTCTTGCTTCTGCTACACAACTTCCATATCAGAAGTGCTACGGTGCAACGAGTTCAGTTACCTTACGTTGCAGTTTGGTCACTTACCACTTGGACTATCATTCAAACAATTCGGTTTTTATCCTCATATCTATCATTTTCATCACGCCATTCAGTCGCAGTTTGGTAACTAACTGACTTATGACTTATCCCGACATGCTACACTCCCTGTCCAGTTTCCCTTTCAGATAAGTCGGGTGATGATAGGTTTCTCAAAGAACACTTACCTAATAGCTTGCAATAGCTACATTTACTTATTCAGCCTATACGGGCGCACAGTTGCTCACCATGTTCGTGGCGGTCTTGGAGGTATGGATGATGTTTTTGGAGGCATTGATGATGCCCTGCGCTAGATTGCCCGGATCGCTTACGACCCACTGTGCGCTTGCCCTGCCCGCGAAAAGCAGGCACAGGCAGATAATCATTGTTATTCTTGTTCTCATGTTACTTTGGATTTTAGTGGTTGTTATTCTTCGGTCGGATGTCCCGGCTGCGGCTTCACCCGCACATAGTCCCCGTTTGGCGAGAAAGTCAGCACATCCGTGGCCTCGTTGTAGGACACGTCGATGCGGAAGCCGGTGTTCATGAACAGGTTGCCGTTCTCCTCCTGCAAGAGATAGGTTTCCGGTTTCAGCTTGCGGCGCAGACCGCTCCGGCGGAACACCGTCACCTTGTAGGCTTCGCCCTCCTTGTAGATAAGCACGTCGGGCTTCCCCTCCACGCTCTCCCAGTTCCCGCACAGCATATCACGGCGGTTGTCGGCCACGTCGCAGGATTGCAGCATCATGACCGCCAATCCGATCAGACACTTGCTGACTTGCAGCATTTTCACTTTTGGTAAATTCATATGCGTTTTCCTTTTTTTGTTGATACATTCTGTTTTAGTTATTCCTTGTTCCTCCGCCTTTCGGCAAGCTGCCGGATGGCGGCTTCGATGTCACCGCCCAGCTTCTCCGCCAGACGGTAAACCTCCACTTTTTCCGTTTCTTCGGTAGTGTACGCCAGATACTCTTCTGCACTGACCTCGGTGGCATAGACCGCCGATTGTGTGCCACCCAAGCCTATCCACACCTCCTTGTAGAGCCGTGAAGGGTTGTTCGCCATGTTGATGGAGAGTATCTGCGACTTCTCCTTTTCCGTCAGTCCGAGCAACGCCTGTATCTGGTCGAACTTGTTCATATACTTGCGCTGGTCGAGAAGTATCTTGCAGTCGGAGTTGTTGTTACTTTCTTGCCGTTGACTATTTGTTGGGAAGTTCCCCAAGGATGTTCCTTGTCTATGGGTTTACCACATACGGGACATAAATGGTTCTGTCTTTCCCACATGTACAGCAACGATTTCCTACCGTTGAGCGACTGTAGCATCTTGTAAGTCTTGCGCTTTTCAAAATACTCTGTCCATTCGGGGTCAAAGGGATTTGCTTCACCTTTTACCTTGACATATCGGGTAATCTTTGTGTCATACAGCCTCTTTAGTGCAATCCTGTCATCAGTCTTGCCTTTCTTGAAGTTTGCCACGAAGCACCAGTTACGGTTTTTTACCCGTGTAAAGTATCGTTCGGCAATCCAATATTTGCCTTTCTTGGGATGTCGTCTCTTAGCCCATTGCCATAGCTTTTCAAATATCAGGTAGTCAGCTTTTCTGAATGTGTCAGAAGCCACACAATTCTTATAGTAGTTTACCCAGCCTGTTATCACAGGATTCAAGAACCTTATGAGTGATTCCTGTTTGCTTCCTTTATTGGAATCAATGATTCCCCGGATTTTCTGCATGAATTTCTTCAGGCTCTTTTTGGACGGTTTGATTAGAAGCACTCCTTTGTATTTTCGGATATTGTACCCAAGAAAATCAAAACCATCATCAATGTGTGTAATCTTTGTTTTCTCTTCCGACAGGGTCAGCCCCCTTTCTTTAAGAAAATCCACCACTAACGGTTTGATTTCTTCCAAAGCTTCCTTGCTTCTGCCTGTGATGATAAAATCATCCGCATAGCGTACAAGATGTACTTTGGGATAGTAGGTCGTTTTCCTGTTTATACATTTCTTGTGATACTTCTCTGCAAGCATAGTTTGCATTCCGTCCAGTGTCATGTTCGCAAGAGTTGGTGAAATGATTCCGCCCTGTGGAGTGCCCTCTTCCGTGGGGAATAGCTCCTTGTTGAAGACGAAACCGCATTTGAGCCATTTCCGCAGCATCACTTTATCCATAGGGATATTGTTCAGCAACCAGTCGTGGCTGATGTGGTCGAAACAGCCTTTGATGTCACCCTCCATAATCCACTCAGGGGAAGCTTTCTTTGCAAGGACGCAAAAGCACTGTTCCCTTGCATCTCCAGTACTTCTTTCTTTGCGGAAACCGTAAGAATTACTGTCAGCGGTTGTTTCAGATACAGGTTCCAACGCAAGCAGATATAATGCCTGCATAGCCCTGTCTTTCATTGTTGGGATTCCCAATGGACGTAGTTTCCCGTTACTCTTTTTGATATTGACCCTTTTTAATGGCTGGGGTTTGTAACCTCTTCTTTTCAGTTCACCGATAGCCTTGAATTTGGCATTGGAAGTTGACCATTTCACCTTGTCAACGCCTGCGGTGTCACTGCCACTGTTTGATGTAACTCGCTTTACGGCTAAAGCCTTAGCGTAAAACGAATGAGTCAGCACCCACTGCAAGGATTTCACCCTGCCGTGTTTGCCCGCCTTTTGAGCTTTTACAATACGTGCTTGTAGCTTAATAACCGCTATCTTGCACTTGTTCCAGTCTATGCTTTCCCAAGTGTTCCATTTCCGGTCAGTAGATGCACACGATGTTTTAATTTCGTTCATTTGCTTTTCTTCTTTAATAAGTTCTATAAGTTTCTTGTAAAACATCCACCATGCGGAAGTCTGCCCACTTTCGTGTGAGGTGATGTTTCAACCTCTATCCGTCCCATTACAGGACGGCATTCGCTTTCTCCGCATTCCTCTGCCCGCACTCCATTCGGCTTCACTTACGGTCTGCTTACCTGTTGTTACACAGGAGAAGTACGGGTTTACCATGTTTCTTGTATATGACAAACGAATGGGTTAGAATCCGTCTATCCGCCGGCAGTCGTTATGTCCGTGTAACCTTAGCATGGAGAAGGTTATCCGACTGCGTCCCTTTTGGGTTAGAGCCCAGTATCATTAGCGGCTCATTCGAAGTTACGACGTTTATCAACGGTTCACATTACGTTATTCATACCATTCAGCCTAGCTCCCCTGCCATTCGATACTAACGGCAGTTGTAATCCCCTCACGGTTCAAACTTCTCCTTTCGGAAGGGCTTCATTGTTGGTTCTGTTACCGCACGGGTTCATTGCTTAATACCGCACGTTCCCATAGGCTACTGTTGACGGAACAACAGGTTCAATCATTCTAATTCCAACTCGTGGAATGAAAGTTGAACAATCATATACAAGACTTACATGTCACAACCAAGCTTCTTCCACGATAAGCTGCTTTCTCACGCCCTTCAACCTGCGCATCTTGTTGATGAAGGCTTCCATGATGATGATGGTCACTACCGGGAAAAGTTCGCGGATGGTGTAGGCTAAGCACCCAGCGCCTTGCCATATTACTATGGTAGGTTTCCAAATGCTCGCCCCCGAACCGGACTTACACATTTCGGCGTATCCGGCTCTCCATTAATTCTATCAGTCTATACTACCGTAATGGACTTTCTTATGGCAGCTACGACATAAAGCTATCGTCTTACGCTTGCGTGCAATCATGTGGCGTTCCCAATCTTCCTTTCCTTGAAGGTCTTTGAGTTTTCTCACATGGTGCATATCAAGTTTTACGTTTTCCTTTCCACACAATTCACAACGGTTTGCCTTTAATCTGTCGATAAGACTTGTTCCGTGGTAAAAGTATTGAACAGGTAATCTGTCATAGCAATCTCCATATTCTTGTTTCTTACGCTTGAACCCATCGTGATAAAACTGCCTCTTTAAGGTTTGTCCTTTTCTGTTCTTATAGCTTACTGTGAACACTCCGTCTTTCTTGTATTTCTTGCAGATTTGCACTACAGAACTTCTATACTTGGACGCATAGGTTTTGTACATGCTATACTCCATGATATACTTGAATGTATGAAGCGAATGACAATTGTTTGCTATTGAATAGAAGTTATAGATACCTCTTATTTCAGCATTGTATCTTTCCAAGATTTCCAAGTCATCACTGTTGATGAGATATGGTCGGTGCTTAGGCTTGTAAAACTCCTTTCCATTGTGCATCTTTATCTCCAATGCACCATAGTCAAGGAGTTTCTTTCTAATCACTTGCATCGGCATCTTCAAGTACACCTTATTATTAAAGGGTCTTGTCAATCTGCCAGCCTTGTTTCTCTTGGTCAATACAGATTTGCGGATATAGATTTCATAGCCGAGGAACTTTGCAGACTTTCTTCCATGTGTAATGAGTGTCTTCTCATCTGAAAGTTCAAGCGAAAGCTTCTCGGCAAGGAACTTTTTGATGTCCTGCTTGATGGCTTCCGCCTCTTTCTTTGTTCCAATGACAGCACACAGAAAATCATCTGCATACCGTACATATTTTAGGCGTCTGAAATTTGCATCCATATCCACACCACAAGGAATTTTTGCTCTTTCCTTATCAAAGTGTTTTATTTCTTTGACTATGAATTTGCGCTCTTCCCTGTCTGTTACCGCTTTGAGTTTCAACACTGCACGACTTTTGGATTGTCTGCTCTTTCCTTGCCCTTGTTGAATTTTTGGATGTATTCACGCATATAAGTGTCAAGTTGGTCAAGGTAGATGTTTGCCAATATCGGGCTGATTATTCCACCTTGTGGCGTGCCACTATATGTTTTGTTGAATACCCAATTTTCAAAAAATCCCGCATTGAGGAACTTGCGTATCAATCGAAGAAAACGCTCATCGTCAATTCGCTTCCTTAAAATGTCTATCAATGTGTTATGATTGATATTGTCAAAGAAGCCTTTGATGTCCCCTTCTATGAACCAACGTGTCCCATTGAATGACTTTTGAATTTGTTGCAAGGCTGTATGACAACTTCGCTTGGGTCTAAAACCATGGGAATTGTTGTCAAAGCTACCTTCATATATCGCTTCCAAAATCATTCTGACAACTTCTTGCAGAAGTTTGTCATTGAATGTGGGTATGCCAAGAGGTCGTTTCTTCCCATTCTTCTTGGGAATATAAACTCTCCTTGACGGTATGGGCTGATATGACTCGTCTTTCAACGAAATTATCAGTTTTTCAATGCGTGATATACTCATGTGGTCAATGGTGGCGTTGTCTGCCCCCTTGGTCATGTTACCCTCCTTTGCATAAATGCGCTGATAGGCAGCATAGTACATCTGTTCATTGAAGAGCAGGCGGTAAAGCCGCTCAAATTTATAGTTCGGTTGTCGGCTGTGTATAGCCAGACTGTTTAATACTCTTTCTGAATTTCTCATAATGTCTCACACATTTTTCATTAATTGTATTAAAAGAATTAACTGCCTCCCTTTGCCATGTGCAGGTCATTATCCTGCTCGGACTACTACGGAGGCTCCGTTGCCTTGTCAGATATTCAGAGGTCTGCACCTCATAGCCTTACAAGTGGCTTTCCGATTTAGGCAATCCCCGTTTGCTTGCATAATAACTCTTGCCTGATAGACAGGAGGATATGACTTTCGTCCTTTTCTGCTTATTGCAGATGCGTCGTGACAAGTACATGCTCTATTCTCCTCAAAGACTGGAAAATGAGTGTCACGATACAACGAGTTTAGCTATCTTACGTTGCAGGTACGCGCAGATACCGCTTGGACTATCATTCAATCAGTATAGATTTTATCCTTTGTCTATCTTTTCATCCCACCATTCAGTCGCAATCTGATCGATGCTGATTGACTTATGCCGCATGGTTCATGTTGTCGATGTTGAAGTCATGCTACACGCTCCGCCAGTTCCCCATCGTCTTTCGTTGCCCGAAGGACCCAATACGAACTTGTTACGGTTCGTGGTGATGCCCCGCTTCATCGGCAGGTCACTGATGTCGAGGTGCAGCGGCTTTCCCGTGAGCCTGTCCACCATCTTGATGCCGAAGGGCGAGAGCGAGCTGCGATAGTTGGTTTCCTCCGTGAAGAGGCACACAGCCTGTTCGATGAAGGTGTGGAAACTCTCTTCCGCCGGGAAGTCCGCAGCATTGCCGGGCATAGCCGCCCAATAAAGTGTCGGGCAGTCGATGGTGTTGTGGCGCGGCACGCACTCCATGCTTGCCAGCTGGCTGCCCACGTCGTTCTTTATGTGTTTCAGTCCCTCCGCATCGTCGCTCCACGCCATGACGTTGAAGTGCGCCCGCACCGAGGTCAGCCCGTAGGAGTGCGCCTCGTTCAGGTAGCGGTCTATCCACTCGCGGTTGATGCTGTTGCTCCTCGAATAGCGCGAGAGCGACTGCATATTCCTTGCGGACTTCTCGAATTTTTGGAGGTTCTCCTCGCTGTTGTCGATAATCACGTACTGGTTGTAGATGTGGTTGCAGGAGAGCAGCAGCCCCACCGGGGAGGCGAAGGAGAGGCGGCAGTCCGAGCGGTCGGTGGAGAGTTTCTCATACCGGGTGTCGGTAGCCACCGTGCCGGGCAGGTCTTCCGCGTCGGACAGGGTGTGCAGGCACAGGCGGTTGTCACCGATGCGCATCTCCCTTGCCGAGAGGTCGATGTCCTGCAACGTGGCGTCGCCTTCGGGCATGAGTGAGAAGTAACGCTCTATCAGCCCGGCTTTGCCGTCCGTCCCCACGATCTCGTCGGTGGAGAGGCGGCGCAGCCTGACGAAGCCGCTGTCGTTGATGATGCGCTCGAACTGTTCCGCAGCCTCCATGAACTTCGCGGCGGTTTCCTTATTCAGCTCCTTCGGGATAATATGCCCCCGGCACAGCGTGCTGAAATTGCTCTGCATCCGGTTACGCTCCTTTGTCGTCTTGGTCAGGTAGAGGTAGCACGTGTGCTTCAGGTACGGACGCTCGTTGAAGTGACGCTCGAAAGAGCGGCTCAAAAAACTCATGTCGTCCTTGTGAAGTTCCGGCGTGTACTTCTCCTTGATGAACCAGTCCTGCTTGTGGACGACGGAGAAGTCCGGCAGCACCTTGATCGCCTTGCACCAGCAGCCGTGTATCGCCTCGTACTCCGCGCCCGTCACGGTATAAAGCTCCGGCAGCTCCACCTCGAAAGCCACCGTGATGTCGGCGTCTTTGGATATGATGCAGCCTTGCTCCACCGCCATTAGCGGGAATTTGTTTTCCAGTGTTGTCATTTTGGATGTATTCCTCATGTCGTTTCTTCCTTTCGTTTCCGTTTGAATAATCGGGTGATCCGCCGCCGGTTGATAAGGTATCGGGGATGGCTCCTTGTTGCCCCTAATTTCATCAGTCCGTGTTCGCCGTACCGGGCGTTAAGCGCGAAGGTCTGCCATACGAGGACGGAGGACGATGCCACGCCGAAGCCGATACATATCCACTGGTCGATGCCGACCATGTAGAGGATGATGAACAGGACGAAGAGAGCCAGCAGACCTCCGCAGAAGATGAAGAGGTACTGAGCCTTCAAGCCCTTGAACTCTACCGGACGGCCGATACCCTTGTTTATCGGGTATTCAGCCATACATTGTTTATTAAAGGAAGAATGAGCGCAGGATGGTGGCGGCGACAATCAGGAAGATGCACGCCCCGAACCACGAGGCGGCAGTCTTGGAGGTGTCGGGATCGCCGGACGAGAATTTCCCGTACACTTTCACGCCCCCGATAAGCCCGACTACCGCGCCGATGGCGTAGATGAGTTTCGTGCCGGGGTCGAAATACGAACTCACCATAGAGGTGGCTTCGTTGATGCCCGCGATGCCGTTTCCCTGCGCGAAGGCGGAGGCGGTTGCGGCAATAAGAAGTGCCGCAGATAGGATAAGTTTCTGTCTGTTGTTCTTGTTCATAAACTGTTCTTGTTTTGTGCCGTCAAAAGGGTGGATGGTCCTTTATCGGGCGGTTGATACTCGGTTACTTTTCTTTGGTTTAGTGGGCTGCCCGTTTGTTTCTACGGACTTGGGGTGTGTCCGTTGCGGACCGGACGTGCCTTGCGCTTCCTCGCCGCATGGGTGTAATTTTACATTTTCATTACCATTTCTTTTTTCGTTATACATAGTCGCGGATGTCGAAGTCCTCAATATTGTCCGGGACGACAAAATCCTTTTTCGGCTTCTTCAGCCGGATTTCGATAAGCCCCTTGATGCGGATGCTCATTTCGGACGAGCCGGTCATCAGCTTCTCGTACAGCTCCGTCCCTTCCATGTCGGTGAAGACCTTTGCCGCCCGCTCCCGTTCCGTCGCTGTCGCTTCCGGTTTTTTGGCGGTTCTGACCGCATCGTCTATCTCGTCGAAACTGCTTCCCGATGCCCTCGGCGCGTCGGGCGTTTCTTCCTCCGGCTCGTCCTCCCCGAACTCCAGTTCCGAAGGCGTGAGGCTCGTGAAGGTTTCGTCGAGTTTATCCTCCGGGACTTGTGCGGGACGGGACACGGTTTCCGTGTTTCCGTCGTCAAAAGTAGCCTCTTCCTCCGTCAGCTCAATGCCTTTTTCCGAAGTGGCGGCTTCTTGCGTCGGTATGGCAGCGGTTGTCCGGGTCGGTGCCATCCTGAAACGGCTCTTGCCGATGATGTCCGGGGTGTCTGCGGGCGGTGTTTCCCTTACTGTTTCGGGCTTTGCCGCAGTGCCGCCCAACGACCGCCACAGTCCGGCTATGCTTCTGAGGAAGCGGACAAGTCTGGTTTCCATGATCCTGTCATAAAGGAGCAGGAACAGAAACCACAGGTTGCAGCCGACCGATACGGTCAGCAGAATATCAGTCATGCTTATTGTTTCACTCATGCACGTTCTCTTTTTTGAGGGTTAAAATACTGCGTCGTAATTCCGGGCGTAAAGGCTCTTTATCGCCTCCTCGCACTGGTTGAAGTGGTGCGATGCTCAAACCATGGTCGATCCGACTGGTAACGGACAGCGACAGCCGGTCGTGAATTTCTCGGGTGATGCGCATGATGCGGTCGTGGTACTCCGGGCGCACATACGCCATCTTTCCCTCGCGTGCCTTCACTTCGGCTTCACGGATGAACAGCCGTTCATAGTCCTTCTCACCGCATTTGCCGCCTAACGGCACGGGGGACAGGATTTCCACACTCGCCTGCACTTGGGCAAGCATACCGCCGCCGTCATGCTGCGGACTTCTGTTTTTCCGGTTCTTTTCCATATTCAAATCAAGTCTTCACGTTGTTTCTTGTACAGTTCGTTTATTTTCTCCTTGTGCTGTTCCAGATGTTGGCGCAGCACGGTGTCCACGTAGCCGCCTACCGAGATTTCACGCCCGGCGATGTCGTTCACGATTTTGAGAATCTTGCTGTGGACGTCACGGCTGATATAGACGCACTGGCGCGTCTTTATCTCGTTGCGGCGGAGGAACAGCCCGGAATAGTCGTCCTCCTGCCGTTTGCGGCGGACGGTGTCCCTCTGCGGTTTTTCCTTTGCCGTGTATTGCACGGGCGGCGGTTCCGTCTCAGGGACGCTTTCTTCTTTCGGAGGTGGGAGCAGGGCGCGGGCGGCTTCTCGCTTGCGGTGGAATGCTTGTATCGTCCTGCCTGCGTCTGCCGATGGAGGCTATCAACAGTTCCTCGTCAATGCCTTCGGTGTTCACTTTCCTGCTGCCCATGATTATTGAGGTCTGATGATACGGCTTATCTCTTCCGAGAACTCACGGATGCCGCTTCCTTTCAGCAGGGACGCATCCATCGGGAAGATAGTCGAGCGGAACACGCTCTTGCGCTCTTCCGAGAGGTCGCGCCGGAACTTCTTGCTGTCGGGCAGGCGGGTGGACAGAATGGGCAGCCCGAACTCGGCACACATCCTTTACAGGTCGTATGCCTTGTAAAGTTCAGTCTTTTCGCGTCCGTCCACCATCGTCCAGAACAGGTACAGCCCTTTTGATGCCGGACTGTCCCGTCGTCATCATTGTTCGGAACACAGTGGCGAATTGATGGAACTTTCCATCGACAAAACGGTCGGCGATGATGGGCGTGAAGATATAGTCCATTTGCGAAATGGTCTTGACCACATCGGCATTTTTGAGGGTTCCCGGCATGTCGAAGAACACGACGTCGAGGTTTCGGGCTGCGCTGCGGCAAGCATTTTCGGCGGTCATCGCAGGGCTTCCGCACGGCTGCATCTGATGGGATAGGGTTCTTCCTTCATCGTTTGAGCTGCTCATACGCCAGCACCTTGAAATGCCCGTCCTCCATGACGGCTTTCACGTTCACGCAACGCATGTCATGGATACTGTACTGCGGGGCGTCGCAGTCCACCACGGCGACATTGTAGCCTTTCACATAGTGCAGGTAGTTGGCGGCAAGCCGTGACGGTTGTCTTACCGCTCCCCCTTTCTGCGTTGAGATGTTTCATTTCATGGTTTGTTGATAATTTATTTGGTTATACATCTGTCCGGTGGCGGTAGCGGAATTGACATTATATACGCACGCATCCCCATTCATTTATTTATTCTCCGCCTTAATCCGGTTCGTCTGCGTATATTCATCGGTTTGTCCAACCGTCCATGCTTTTTATCCGTCCGAATGGACATTGCGTCATGAAACATTGAATCCTGAATACATACACCTGTTGGAAAGCCGGGTTTGGATTGATATCCGGTCAGGCAATTGCTGTCCGAACATTTGGCGGAAGGAAAGTGTATTTTCAGTCCCACATCCGAATCACACTGCAAATAAACAAGGATATTTTGGAACTTGTATCACTTCTCCGGCAAGTGGCAGCACGTTGCGCCGGTTGACACTGATTGTCCGGGTCAAGCCTCTGTCGGACACTGCCTTAAGGGCGTAACTTTGCACCCGAACGGCAGGGTACGCCGCAGGTGGTGCAGCCCGGAGTTTGAAAGGAATCATCCCCCCAATCCGTCCCCGACGGATTTTTATGTTCACCTGAACATAGCAAGGTATGTTTTCAGCCGCTCAAAATATTTTGAGCAGCCCGGAAAACGCCTTGCCCTTGCAGGGCGGGCTTACCCTCCGAAGTCGGGAAGCCTCTCAAACCTGCGGTGCTGTGCCTCAAAGCGGCGGCTTATGCCGTCAAACCGCTAAATCCAAAGTAATATGAGTGAAAAAAGAAGAAACAAAGGCGGGAGAAATCCCAAACTCGATCCGGCGGTGTTCAGATACACCGTCCGTTTCAGCGAGGAGGAACACAACCGTTTCCTCTCCATGTTCGAGAAGTCGGGCGTTTACGCCAAGTCGGTTTTCATCAAGGCGCACTTCTTCGGGCAACCGTTCAAGGTGCTGAAAGTGGACAAGACGCTGGTGGATTACTACACCAAACTGTCCGATTTTCATGCGCAGTTCCGCGCGATAGGCACGAACTACAACCAAGTCGTGAAGGAACTGAGGCTGCATTTTTCCGAGAAAAAGGCGATGGCGTTGCTCTACAAGCTGGAGCAACAGACCGTCGAACTCGTGAAACTGAGCCGCCAGATTGTGGAACTTTCTAGAGAGATGCAGGAAAAATGGTCGCAAAAATCAGCGTAGGAAACTCGTTGTACGGCGCACTTGCCTACAACGGGGAGAAGATCAACAAGGAGGAAGGGCGGCTCCTGACGACCAACCGCATCTACAATGACGGTACGGGAACGGTGGACATCCGCCGGGCGATGGAGGACTTCCTCGCCCTGATGCCCGTGCGGTCGAAGGTGGAGAAGCCGGTGGTGCATATCTCGCTCAACCCGCATCCCGACGATATGCTGACCGACACCGAGCTTCAGGACATCGCGCGGGAGTATCTGGAGAAGATGGGCTTCGGCAACCAGCCGTATCTCGTTTTCAAGCATGAGGACATCGACCGCCACCACCTGCATATCGTGACGGTGCGGGTGGACGGGGACGGCAGGAGCATAGACACCCGAAACAACTTTTACCGTAGCAAGCAGATAACCCGCGAGCTGGAACGGAAATACGGGCTGCATGACGCGGAACGGAAAAGCCGCCGTACCGATATGCCGCTGCATAAAGTGGATGTTTTGGCGGGCGATGTGAAGAAACAGGCGGGGAATGTGGTAAAGGAACTTAACCGCCGTTACCGTTTCCAGACGATGGGCGAATACCGCGCCCTCCTTTCCTTATATAATATGACGGTGGAGGAAGCGCGGGGCAACGTGCGCGGACGGGAATATAATGGGCTGGTCTATTCCGTTACGGACGACAGTGGCAACAAGGTCGGCAATCCTTTCAAGTCCTCGCTCTTCGGGAAGTCCGTCGGCTATGATGCCGTACAGAGAAAGTTCGCCCGTTCAAAAACGGAAATCAAGGACAGAAAACTCGCCGACATGACGAAGCGCACCGTCCTTTCCGTACTGCAAGGCACGTATGACAAGGAGAGGTTCATTGCCACACTCAAGGAGAAAGGTATTGACACCGTGCTGCGCTATACGGAGGAAGGACGCATCTACGGGGCCACGTTCATCGACCACCGAACAGGATGCGTGTTGAACGGCTCACGCATGGGCAGGGAACTGTCCGCCAACGCCTTGCAGGAACACTTCACGCTGCCATACGCCGGACAGCCGCCGGTTCCGCTTTTCATTACCACGGAGGGTCAGGAGGAAACGCAAGCTCCGTCCACTCCCGAATACGGAAGGGACTTGGACGGCATGGGCTTGTTCTCTCCCGAAGGCCCGGCAGTGGACGCCGAGGAGGAAGCCTTCATCCGGGCGATGCAGCGCAGGAAGAAAAAGAAGAAGCGCAAGGGCTTGGGAATGTAATCAGTCAGACAAAGTATCAACAATCAAAACAATTTCAATGTATGTCACAACAAGAAGACGATTTGAGGGCATTGGCGAAAATCATGGATTTTCTGCGTGCCGTGAGTATTATTTTAGTGGTCATGAACGTGTACTGGTTCTGTTATGAAGCCATACGGCTCTGGGGTGTGGACATCGGTGTGGTGGACAGGATACTGATGAACTTCAACCGCACGGCGGGGCTGTTCCGTTCCATCCTCTACACGAAACTGTTCGCCGTCCTCCTGCTTGCCCTGTCCTGTCTGGGGACGAAGGGCGTCAAGGGAGAGAAAATCACTTGGGGAAGAATCTGGACGGCCCTTGCCGTAGGCTTCGTGCTGTTCTTCCTCAACTGGTGGATACTGGCCCTGCCATTGCCGGTGGAGGCGGTGACGGGACTGTATATCCTGGCCGTTGGTGCGGGCTATGTATTCCTGCTGATGGGCGGTCTGTGGTTGAGCCGCCTGTTGAAGCACAACCTCATGGATGATGTGTTCAACAACGAGAACGAGAGCTTCATGCAGGAAACGCGGCTTATCGAAAGCGAGTATTCGGTCAATCTTCCGACACGGTTCTACTACAAAAAGCGTTGGAACAACGGCTGGATCAATGTCGTGAATCCTTTTAGGGCTTCCATCGTGTTGGGTACGCCGGGCAGCGGTAAATCCTATGCAGTGGTAAACAGTTTCATCAAGCAGCAGATTGAAAAGGGCTTCTCGATGTATGTGTATGACTTCAAATTCAGTGACTTGTCCACCATAGCCTACAACCATCTGCTGAACCACCCGGAGGGCTACAAGGTGAAGCCGAAGTTCTATGTGATAAACTTCGACGACCCGCGACGCTCACACCGTTGCAATCCCATTCACCCGGATTTCATGGAGGATATTACGGACGCTTACGAGAGTGCGTACACCATTATGCTCAACTTAAATAAAAGTTGGGTGCAAAAGCAGGGCGACTTTTCGTAGAATCGCCCATCATCCTTTTCGCGGCTATTATCTGGTATCTCAAAATTTTCCAGAACGGCAAGTATTGTACATTCCCCCATGCGATTGAGTTCCTGAACCGCCGCTATGAGGATATTTTCCCGATACTGACCTCTTACCCGGAATTGGAAAACTATCTTTCTCCGTTCATGGACGCATGGCTCGGAGGGGCTGCGGAGCAGTTGATGGGGCAGATAGCAAGCGCGAAAATCCCTTTGTCAAGGATGATTTCCCCGCAGCTCTATTGGGTGATGTCGGACAGCGAGTTCACGCTGGACATCAACAACCCCGAAGAACCGAAAATACTCTGTGTGGGCAACAATCCCGACCGTCAGAATATCTACGGGGCCGCTCTCGGTCTGTATAACTCCCGTATCGTGAAACTCATCAACAAGAAAGGGATGCTGAAGTCGTCGGTCATCATCGACGAGCTGCCCACGATTTATTTCAAGGGGTTGGACAACCTTATCGCCACCGCGCGAAGCAACAAGGTTGCCGTGTGTCTGGGCTTTCAGGATTTCAGCCAGTTGGTGCGCGACTACGGTGATAAAGAAGCGAAGGTCGTGATGAACACCGTCGGCAATATCTTTTCCGGTCAGGTGGTGGGTGAAACCGCCAAGACGCTTTCCGAACGCTTCGGTAAGGTGTTGCAGAAACGGCAGTCCATTTCCATCAACCGGCAGGATGTTTCCACCTCCATCAACACGCAGATGGATTCACTCATCCCGCCGAGCAAGATTTCCGGCTTGACGCAGGGTATGTTTGTCGGTTCGGTGTCCGACAACTTCAACGAGCGTATCGAGCAGAAGATTTTCCATTGCGAGATTGTCGTGGATGCCGAGAAGGTGAAGCGCGAGGAGAAAGCCTACAAGAAAATCCCTTTCCACAACTATATTATGAGGTCTCCCATCCCTAAAATCAGTACCAGTAAGAAATAAATCCATTTCTTTGTATTTATTAGGGTGAGCAATATATTTTTTCTCGCTAACTCCACGCAGAATATAAATGTATTTTCTTAAAGCCTCTTCAAATTTGACCTCTTCCGCACATACCATTCTATATTCTTCGCCAAAAATCCAATAGTGTTTTTCTATGAACGACTGCAAATCACGAACTTCATTGGCTTGTAAAGTATGATTAAAAACAATCTTTTTTAGATTCTCCAGTGTCAGCAATCTGTCTGAAATAAGCTTAATCGTGGAAACGACTTGTTTTAACCTCGTTATTTCTAATATTTTTGCAAATTCTTTCCTATCGTTCGAGTCTAATTCAACAACTGCATCTAAAATCTTAAACAGACTATCGCGCTCACCGCTATCCATCACCAAATTTAGAAGTTCTAAGAAAACTCTTTTTTGTTCTTTGTTCAACTTCATGAAAACAGCAGGTTCTACTTCGTATAGTTCCTTTACGAAGTTTTCCAAACCTTCTCTACGCACTATATCCCAATCTTCAGTACCAAATTTAGGGAAAACATCTTCATTCTTATATTTGGTTACCATAACTTCTGCTTGCTCCTTTAGGAATGGGCGTCTTTTCTTTTTGAGAAACTCATTGAGTTGCGTAATTAGTTCCTTAAATAATTTTCTATCAGCAGAATTATCAAACAATTTAGGTTGAATAGCATTATCGTCTAATTCGTTATCACAATTGATTTCATTGAAGAAATCATCAATCACAATTACAGAATGCCAAAAATTATCTCCTTTTTTATTTAATAATGTCGTTTTGGTAAATTTTAACTCCAAGTCATTATTCAAGAAGTAAAATCGAGAATATTCATCATTCATCTTTACATTCCATCGGATATACTTGCATTGAAAGTTGATGTTATTTTTCTGGTTATGTGATAATATCGGTGATATTGATTCTTGTTCTGCTATTATAGAAGAATAATCTAATTCTTGCCCATTGATGTATATTTGATATTCGGATTTCAATTCTAAAAACCACGCAAATTCAGCCTTTAGATAAGGGATAAGAGTCTTCGTTATAAACAAACTGGAAATATCAGAAGAAATCTCATTAAAAACGACACAAGTACCTGTTGTTGTGTCATCAGATACAAGTGGCTCTGTTGTAGTGTAGTCTTTTAAAGTATCGCTATCAATTCTAATGTCATAAGACATTATTTGTGCATCTTTACTATAGCGTGTTTCCCAATTAGCAAATCTCGCAAATTTATAGAAAGTAAAACGACCATAACCGTTTTTTCCTCTTGTAAATTCAGTATTATTCTCGTTGGCTATTCTCTTTTGAGACTCATAGAATTTTTTGAATTTTATAGGTAATTCTTCATAGCAGATGCCTGTACCATTGTCTGTTATTCTAATATTTTTGATTGTGTCCAATTCTGCATTGTCAATTTCAAAATCAATATTTACAACGGTTGCTTTTGCATCAAATCCATTCCATACATATTCGGCAATAGCTCGCTCTGGAGTATATTTATTCAATATTTTCCTAATGCCAGCAGATGTTATTTCTACAGTTTGCGAGTTCATGACTATTTATTTTTAATTAAATCCAGACCTTTCTCCGTAAGACGGTATTTCTGTCGCGGGTGTTTCGGCTTTTCCGGATAAATCGGTTCTACTAAATCCAACCTTATTGCAGGATACAGATAAAGCTCCAGAAAATTGCTTTTGTCCTTCAATCCTATCATTTCCATAACATCTTTTGTCGATAGTGTCTGATTCCCGATTGCAGACAGAACTTTTCCCACTTGCGGGGTAACTGTCGGGTAACTATCGGGCGACTGTGGGGTGACTGTCGGGTATGACCCGACTGCTTTCCGGGTATAGCGGAAAACGACCCATACGCTGTTTCCGTCCGTGTGAAATTCGGGGTCCGGAATGCCGACACGCCGGCACTCGCTTATCATAAGCCCGATGCCCCGTCCCCAACTTTCCAAGACCTCGCTTTTATACAGCACGTTTGCTATGATTAGATTTTGCGGTTCTGAATTATGCCCGCTTAACAGTTTTTCCATTGTTATATCCGGCGGAAATGTCCCGCTGTTCTCTATTTCCACACGGTCGTCATAGATGGCGATTCCCACCGAACTGCCGGGACGGTGGTACAGGCGGTGGCACAACGCATTTGTGCAGCACTCTCTCAATGCCTTGTACGGGATTTCCAGTTCTTCCTCACGGTACAGCCCTTCTATCTTACCGGAAAGTGACAGATGTTTGAAAAAAACGCCATTGCAGCATCCAGCAGCGCGTAGATATTCCCAGTGACACGTTGATTGTCTATAAACTCGTCTTTCGTCGTGCCTTTGAAACGCGCCAGACGGAGCAGGCATTGGGGATAATAATAAAAATCATGACCGAACAGCACTGCTGAAGCATTGTTAAGTTTCCCGTCATGCAACAGACTGAATTTTTCGAGAATGGTCGGCAAGTCTTCCCTTATGGTTGCTTCAGGTAAACGACCGCTTCTGATTCCCCCGCGAACAGCACTAATGACGGCATGTTCGTCAAGGTCGGATATTTTAAGGTCAGGATTTGCTATTGCCTCCCAAGCGTATTTCCCGCCCCGCTGTATCAGATATTGGTTATATATCTCCTGCGGCATGATGGATGTCGCGCTTTCCACCCGCAGGTAAGCCCGTCCTTTGTAAGAGAACGGACGCATATATCTTTGTTCTTCCGCAGACAGTGCGATGACACTTTTGCCAGTGTCTGGTATTTCAGTATAAGAAACTTCAACTGTGGCAAACGGCTCGATACGCCGGATCGCGTCCGCTATATCCCGCTTGGTCTTGTCGCTCACTTCCTGTCCGATAATCTTTCCCTTGTCGGTTACACCGAACAGCACCGTGCCGCCTTCCCCGTTGAGGAAAGCACATAGCGTTTCCATGCCGCGCTCCAGCTGCCCGGTGGTTTCCTTGAACTCCACCCGTCCGCATTCTTTTTCGGCTATCAACCGTTTTATTATGTCGAGGTTGTCTATGCTCATATACAATTCTGTAACGTGGGTACAAAGATAGTGCTTTTCGCTGGTTTTCGGGCGAATAGATAACGAAATGTATCTACACAGCAGGACAAAACCTACAAAAAATCAGAGAATGACATAACGTCACCCCCTGATTCATCATTGGTACAGGATTATTTTCTCAAACGTTCCATTTCCTCGTCGCGGAGCATCCTCTCGTTCAGTTTCTCCTGCATCCTGTCAAGGAAGTAAGTGCGGCTTTCGTTTTTCCGTCGTTTGATGTCGGTATAGAAACGGTAGCAGTCCTTAGATTCAATACCGAAAATCTTGTAGAGAAGCGGGGCGAGCTGTTTGAGCGGCATGTTGCCGTTGTTGATGCAGCCCATCTCGTTGATGCCGTAGATAAGTTCCACGAGGTCGATGGCGTTGCCCGTCCATTCGTTTGCCTGCTTTAACGCACGTAAAATCCGTTCCTTATCCTCTGTGTCATTGCGCAGGGCGAAGCTGACAGGTGAGTTAGGTTTTGTTACGGCAAGTTCCAGATGTTCTTTCGTGACAAGTCCTGTCTGTGCCTGCAACACCGCACCCATGATTTTCTGCCGAAGCTCACGGACATTTCCCGGCCAAGCATGGGTCAGCAATGTCTTCCGGGCTTCCCCGTCAAAACCGATAATATTACATTCCAGTTCATTGTTCGCAATCTCACAAAAAAACTCCGCCAGCGGCATGATGTCCTCCTGACAGTCACGCAATGGCGGAACGGTTATCTCAAAATCATGCAGACGGTACAGCAAGTCCTGACGAAAACGCTTCTCATTGACCGCCTTTTCCAGATTCTCGTTGGTAGCGGCAATGATACGGATATTGAAACTCTTATCCGCTCTGTCTCCTATCGGGCGGTATCGCCGTTCTTGTATGGCACGCAGAAGCATCTGTTGAGTTTCCGGTGCGAGATTACCCACTTCGTCTAAAAACAATGTGCCGCCTTCCGCCTCGTGGAAATAGCCTTTCTTGGTGCTTTCAGCACCAGTGAACGCTCCTTTGACGTGTCCGAAGAACGCCGATGGCGCAAGCTCTTTGGTGAGTGAACCGCAGTCCACCGCCACGAATGGCTTGCCTGAACGTTTGCTTTTATCGTGCAGTTGGTGGGCGATATGCTCCTTGCCCGTGCCGTTCTCTCCGAATATCAGTACGCTCATGTCGGTAGGGGCTACCAGCCTTATCCGGTGCATGATTTTCTGAAAGGCTGAACCGTCACGGGCAAATACGGGCATGCGGCTTCGCCCGATATTCCGCTCTTTCAGTATGGTGCGGAGCAGAGGCACGAGTTTGTCCTCCACGAGTTGCTTGGGTATGTAGTCCAGCGAACCGAGTTTCATGCTTTCAACCGCCGTATGCACTTCGGCATAGTCGGTCATGATGATGAACGGCTGCGTCATGCCCTCCTTGCGCATCCAACGCAACAGGTCGATGCCGTCACCATCGGGTAAGCGCAGGTCGGAAACCACTATGTCCCCGTCAGCGGCTTGTTGCAGAAGTTTCCTTGCTGTCGAGAGGTGGAAAGCCTGCACGGTACGGAATCCCTCACGTACCAGCAGGTTGCAGACAAACTCGCAATACACGATATTATCTTCCACCACGATGATTTTTGTCTTATCCATTGTTGTATTTCTTCCTTTCTTCTTTTGCCAGCCGGATTATCTCCGAACCCTTATCCAGCACGGCTCTTACGGCATTGCCTATTGCTTTGTCGTCAGGTGTGCCATTGTGATGAGTCAGTTTATAAAGTTCCCTCAACGGTCTGTCGGCACGGAGTATCTCCCAAGAGCTGCGCAGGTGGTGTGTTAGGGCGTCCAGTTCCGGAAGGTCTTTCCGTTGTTCCGCATACCTGAGCGACTGCATTTCCTTTTCGGTTTCCGTTATCAATTTCTCCAGCATGACGGCTTCATTGCCGTATGACAGCAGAGAGGTGAAATCCGGCTTTTCATTCTGTTTGCCTTTTATGGCGCACTTGTCAGAAATCTCCATCAGTTCCGATATGGAGAACGGTTTGAGCAGGCATCCGGCAAATCCACGTTCTATAAGTTCCTCCTTGCTGCAACTGCTCGAAGCGGTTGTCACGACCACCAGAATGGTCCTTGAATTTCCCACGTTGGAAGCACGCAACAATTCCAATAACTCAAAGCCGTTTATATCCGGCATGTTCAGATCCGTAAGCAACAGACTGTATTCCTTTTTCCTTACCATTTCCATAAGTTCTGCCGCATCGTTGCAAGTGTCGCAGTGTATCCCTTCCTGTGCATACATTTCTTTCAGCATCAGAAGCAAAACTTCGTCATTATCGATAGCAATTACTTCATGGAATGTTCTGTTATGGTGAACTTGTGTTTTATTTATCTGTTCCGGCAGTTCCTCGGCTGTCTGCATGGGTATTTCCACCGTGAAACGGCTGCCTTTGCCTTTATCGCTCTCCAGCCGTATTATGCCGCCGAGCATTGTCACAATACGCTGAACAATGGAAAGACCTAATCCGAAGCCGTCCTTTGCGGCAGCGTTTGACAAACGTTCAAACGCACCGAACACACGTTGCTGTTCCTCTTCGGTCATACCCGAACCCGTATCTTTGACGATAAGTTTCAACATACCGTTATCATATCCCATTGTCAGAGAAACGCTACCATTCTCCGTGAATTTGATGGCGTTTGACAATAGATTATTTCCGATTTGCAGGATGCGTTCCTTATCTGTACATACAAAGGCATCCTTGTGGCAATGTATTGTCAGAGTCAGTCCTTTATTTATGGCGATTGGCATAAACTCCGTTTCGAGCGTATGTGTAATTGCGGAAATCCTACATGCGGAGAAATTAGGCTGTTCCTTGCCGTTGTCCAGCCGGAAAAAATTCAGCAGGGTGTTCAGCATTTCACGCATGCGGTCAGAAGATTCCTGAATGTTTCGGATATACGTCCCGGTTTTATCCGTATTGCAGTCTTTCCGCATCAGTCCGGCATAACCCGTTATTGCCGTCAGTGGAGAACGTAATTCATGGGTGATGGTATGAACGGCTTTTTTACGAGAGGCAATCAGTGCCTCGTTTTGTTTGATAGACTGTATCTGCTGTTCTATTAAATCCGCAGTTTCTCGTTTGTACCGTTTGATACGGGTGATATTTCGGTGGATGATTATGTAAGAGATTACCAATAACAACACAACGAATCCTGTCAAGCCACCTATCTGAATAAAAGAACTTTCACGCATGGCGGCTATTTCCGCTTCCCGTTTCTGTAAGTCTGCTTGAACCTTCTTGTCCATTTGAACTACCAGTCCTTGCAGTTGTCTGTTGAGTTCCGCATTTCGTGCAGCAAGTCTGTCGGCGTGTTCCGACAAACGGCGGCTTTGTGCCTGTTGTTCAGCTATCATATTCCGATTAAGGGAACGGAGCATCGTAGTAGTCGCAGTTGGTTTCGCTTCTTCCTTTTTGCCAAAGATGCCTAAGAAACCCTTGCGCTTGGATTTCTTGGGCTGTTCCTGCACACTCTTCTGCACGATTACAGGTACTTGACTGGTTATCTTATCGTTGATATAATAAAGGGCATAAGTAAAGGTTACTTTCAAATCCGTCACTTCCCATCCATGCAATCCCGATTGGCAAGACATACGGATTCCTTCAAAAACGGCATTTTGAAAAGAATGGTTCAGATAACCAAAGGAGATTTCACTTTCGATTTGCACCCCTGACCCTATCGGTAAAGGTTCCAGAGTCAGTCCTATTGAGGCCCAGTAAGGGTTGGGAGGGACTTCGATATGGATAATCTTATTCACCTTCTTTTTAGGTCGTTCTTTGTAGATAGTCTTGATTTCATCAAAATGGGTCTTTACGGAGAATCGTTCTTCCAGCAATGTTTGTATGATTTCTTTTTGGGTTAAACCATATAACGAGATTTCCAATTCATCACTATATGAATTTATGGAAAAGGACAGAGACGGGTCTTCAATAAACAATACATTTAGAGCGGATATCAACTTGCTTCTCTCTTCGGGCTTGTCTGGTCGGACAGAAGATTTGAGGGCGGGATGCTGATGAGATAATCCTTGAATCAGACAAGGTTTAACACCTAAATAATCTCCGATTCTTAATTCTTCTATATCTTCTATAATTGCGATATCATTAGCAACCACTTCATCAACATTTATCTCTTTGCCCTGATAAATGGTTTTTAGATTTTTAATCTTGATGAATTTTTCCGAATCATTGACTTTTATAACGGTTCGAAGTCTCAGACTTCCGTCAATAATTTTTAGAAAACTTCTTTTATGCCCTTTGGGGGCATGTTCTATTTTATAAAGATAAGCTGAAAGTCTATTTGGGACTGATGCCGGAGGAAATATAAAAGAAATGATGGCGTCTAACAACTCATTGATGCCAATATTGCACATTGCTGATCCATGCAAGACCGGATAGGCTTTGGCTTTTGCCACAAGAGCGATTATCGCATT
>VOFG01000658.1_pt1 | contig 73530 bp, 92 predicted proteins | sample 5384171 | NCBI WGS metagenome assembly VOFG01 (sample SAMN12384726, study PRJNA508395) | human gut metagenome | isolation source: healthy gut F | host: Homo sapiens
ATAATATAGGTTAATTGCAGCGGATTTGGGTTATAGTATCTATAGCTTATCCGTTTTTGAAACAGGAGATTGGATATTTATGTTAAAACTATTTTTTGTTATATTTGCAAATTTTCATAGAGCGCCGTATATTGTTCCCAAAATGAGATACATGGCTGATCATCCGCAGAAATATTCAGAAGCGGAGAGATATGATATGATGCGGCACTGTATAGAATTAATGAATAAATCGGGAAAAATTACAACAGAAGCATATGGTCTTGAGAATCTTCCTGAAACAGGTGGCTATATCATGTATCCCAACCATCAGGGAAAGTATGATTTACTGGGGATTATTACTACACATGACAAGGTACTGTCGTTTGTTATGGATAAGCAGAAGTCGCATACAATGCTTGTCAGGGAATTTGTGGATCTGGTTCAGGCAAAGCGTTTAGAGAAAGATAATCCAAGGCAGGGGCTTACTATAATCAATGAGGTAGCTAAGGATGTGAAAAACGGCAAGAGATATGTCTTGTTTCCGGAGGGTTCACTATTTAAAGCCTATTGAGTATGATGAGTACAAGGACATGAAGACGAAGGATATAGCTGCACTGGTCAAGGAGCGTATAGAGGAGAAAATCAAAGAAATACTTGGTTAGAGTCAACTTTGATTATTATATAGTATTATTATGAAAGACAAAGCTTATTACGAAGACGTAAATATAAAAAATGAATTAAAGCTCAGAGATATGATACAGAAGCTTCCGAAGTTCTGTATGGATTTTTTTATCGGAATAGATGCGGATAAGTCCTCAAGAACCAAGATAGCGTATGCATATGATCTACAGACCTTTTTCGAGTACATGAAGAGTGCCAATCCATCGCTTAGAAATATGATATAAGGGACTACCCTATATCTCTGTTAGATCAGATCAGTCCTTCAGATATTGAGGAATATCTGTTTTATCTAAAGTATTATGAGAAGGATGGCGTCGTACACACCAATGACGAGAGAGGCATTAAGCGAAAGCTTGCATCACTGCGCACTTTTTATAATTTTATTTCAGGAAAGAGTTTATAGATACCAATCCTGCGAGCAAGGTAACCCTTCCAAAAATACATGAGAAGAATATCATCCGTCTTGATACTGATGAGGTCGCACAGCTTCTCGATGAGGTTGAGTCAGGAGACAGTCTGTCCAAGAACCAGCAGCGTTTCCATGAGAAAACAAAGGTTCGTGACCTTGCACTTATGACACTGCTTCTTGGAACAGGTATCCGTGTATCTGAGTGCGTGGGGCTGGATATGGATGATGTAGATTTCAAAAACAACGGAATCAAGGTGCACCGAAAGGGTGGTGCTGATGTGATTGTTTATTTTGGTGATGAGGTACGTGATGCACTTCTTTCGTACTGGGAGGAGAGAAGCATAATTACACCTGCCGAGGGGCATGCTAATGCGCTTTTTCTCTCTTTACAAAGGAAGCGTATATCTGTACGCTCTGTTGAGAATCTGGTAAAAAGTATTCGAGACTCGTAACAACCGTTAAGAATATTACTCCTCATAAGCTTCGTAGTACATATGGCACAACACTTTATCAGGAAACAGGTGATATCTATCTTGTGGCGGATGTTCTAGGGCACAAGGATGTAAATACCACACGTAAGCATTATGCCGCCCAGGAGGACAGCAGGCGTCGTGCGGCAGCCAGGGTAGTACATCTGAGGGAGGATTGATTATATGTCTGATAATATAATCACAATTACAGATTTTATGGACCCAAATTTGGATGTGTATGCCAGATTGACAGAGAATCAGCTTTTAAACAGAGCCAATCCCAAAAGAGGGGATGTTTATAGCTGAAAGTCCAAAGGTGATAGAGAGGGCACTTGATGCGGGATGTGAACCGGTTTCTCTTCTGATGGAGACAAAGCATGTAAATGGCGAGGCAAGAGGCATTATCGAAAGATGTCAGAATATACCTGTATATACTGCGTCATTTGATTTGCTCACAAAGCTGACTGGTTTTGCTTTGACCAGAGGCACACTCTGTGCTATGTACAGGCCGAAGCCAAGGTCCGTCGAAGAGGTGTTCAGGGACGCAAGAAGAGTTGCGGTGCTTGAGGATGTGGTAAATCCAACCAATGTCGGAGCTATATTCAGGTCAGCGGCAGCACTGCATATGGATGCGGTGCTGCTCACTCCTGCCTGCAGCAATCCTTTGTACAGGCGTGCAATCAGGGTTAGTATGGGAACTGTGTTTCAGGTGCCATGGGCATATTTTCCCAAGTACAATGTCGGCAGTGACAACACTTTTTCAGATGCTTCATTGCATGATAAGTGTGATAGCAGTGACAAAAATTGCAGCGACCGAAATAGCAGTGTTTATAAATACAATATTGATATGCTCCATAAGCTTGGATTTAAGACTTGTGCTATGGCGTTGACTGATGATTCCGTGAGTATAGATGACCCTGTGCTTCACTCAGAGGAAAGACTTGCAATAGTGCTCGGCACTGAGGGAGATGGTCTTCATGAGCAGACTATAGACTCCTGTGACTACACTGTAAAGATACCAATGTCACATGGCGTCGATTCTCTAAATGTGGCTGCTGCCAGTGCAGTGGCATTTTGGGAGCTGGCTAAATAGGCTGATGAGAGTGCTTTATATTGTAAATTTTGACATTTTCGTCAGCACTGTTTCTAACTTCAGTTCCTTCGCATACGCATCCGAGTGGTAAATCCGCATAGTTTGTGCTATCGCAGAAGGCACTTTGGCGGCTGCAGTCAGTTTTATCATCTGATATGCCGCTGATGTTGGATTTATTGGTATGATACTGTTTAAAGTTTTGCTGGCTGTAGATATTCTGGTCGGTATTATGTGTATGGCATTATATATCCCTGTATTATTCATGAATAGTCCTCCTGATTGATGCTTGTTTATTTGTTTTTTGTTTATTTGATGTTTTAATTTGATTTTTTATTTGCAGCTATCCTGAATATGCGGAATAGTTACTGTTATTTTTCATCCTAAGTATGAGTTTAGCATGTGCTGTGAGTAATTATTTTATGTATCTTATTTTTAATTGCGATTTCTGTTAGAGGCTTTTTAATTAAAATTGTGGCAATCATAAATATAATTTACACCTTTGTACATAATAATGCTGACAGGAGGTGTCTATTAAATGATTCTAACAGAAAAAGAAACAAACGCTATTGAAGCTTTAAAAACACCGGAACAGGCATGCATAGAGAAGTATACCAAATACAGCAATCAGGCAAAGGATCCGGTGCTTAAGGAGCTTTTTTGAAGAAATAGCAAGGGATGAGCAAAAGCATTTTGACTCTTTGGATCAGGTGATTAAGGGAAAGGTTCCGTCAGTTGACTGCAATGATTCTAAGGGAAAGAATTATAACCCTGCTGCAACATACGATTCGCTTGGCAATTCTGAGGACAAGAAAGCTGACTGTTATCTGGCTACAGACTGTATAGGAACAGAAAACTGGTATCCGGCGAGTACAATTCCGATGTATTTGTATTTGGAAATTCGGATATCAGAAAGCTATTGGCAGATATACAGATAGAAGAGCAGAATCACGCTGAGATGCTATGGAAGTACAAAACTGCAAATGGTATGGCATAGATAAAATATAAAACCATAGAATTTAGTACAAAGTGTAAAACAGGACTGCCTGAATATCGACAGTCCTGTTTTATAGGTTTAGTTTCCTGTTGGAATAAAAGGTCTGATTGCACCTGCAAGCTGAGAAACCGGCATACTCTGGAGCCATACACGGCCAGGTCCGGTGACAACGGTGTTGAATAATCCTTCACCGCCGAATACCACATTTTTGATACCCGGAACAGTCTGAATTTCGAGCTGACAGCTTCCTGTCATAGCGGCTAAGTATCCGGTATCAATCACCAGCTGCTGACCGGGTGCAAGCTCGTATTCCTTTATGTGGCCGTCAAATTCTAAAAATGCCAATCCGTTTCCTGACAGACGCTGCATGATAAAGCCCTCACCGCCGAAGAAACCTGCTCCTATTCTTTTTTGGAAAAATACGGACAGCTCAACTCCGGAGGTTGAAGCAAGAAATGCTGATTTCTGGGCAATTATCTCCTGTCCAGGTGCAATCTGGAAGGGTCTGATGCATCCTGGAAAGCATGATGCAAATGCTATCATTCCCGGACCACCCATAGATGTGTAGCGATTTTGGAACATACTCTCACCTGAAAATGCACGGCCAAACATTTTGCCGATGCCTCCATTTGATGTAGTCTCCATCTTCATGTTTGGAGTCATCCATGACATGGCACCTTTTTCGGTAATCATAGTCTCGTTTGCCTCAAGGTTGCAAATCACAACCGGTAATGGCTCTCCCTCAATATTGTAGTTCATAAATATCCTCCTTCAGTCAAAAAAAATGTTTTGTAAAAATTTTATATTTATAATTCTAACACAGTAATACGTCACTTGACAATATAATTCATAAATGTACACGAAAACTTATAAATGAATACAAATTGCCTAATAAATACACTTTAGGGATTGCGGTGTTCATATGATTTTGACTGAAACTATGCGGGAAAAGTCACAGACAGACTTGTTTATTTTATAAATATGGTTTAGAATAATATGGTTATTGTTGGATAAAAATGGTAGTAAAACTATATGTCACATAAATTGTAACAAAATAATTATATCCAATTTATAATATGTAAATAACATATTTAAGGAGACAACATAATAATGAGATTTGTAATACAGCGTGTAAACCATGCAAAGTGCACTATAGATGGAAATATAACCGGCAGCATAGAAAAAGGGACTGTGCGTTTTGATAGGCATAGCAGAGACAGACACTAAAGAGATTGCTGATAAAATGATCAAAAAGCTTATAAACATGAGAATTTTTGCCGACGAGAATGACAAAACAAATCTTTCGATAAATGATGTAGACGGAAAGCTATTGCTTATATCGCAGTTTACGCTTTATGCAAATTGTAAGAAAGGCAATCGTCCTTCATTTGTGGAGGCAGGAAGTCCTGATATGGCAAATGAGCTTTTATGAATACTGCATCAGCGAGTGTGATAAGGCAGTCCCCGGAGTACAAAGAGGGGTGTTTGGAGCAGATATGAAGATAGAGCTTGAGAATGACGGGCCATTTACGATTGTACGGATTCGGACAAGCTGTAAAAGATATAAGTATGAAAGGCATTTTTATGGAAAAATCATTAAAAAAAGATATTATAATAAACAGGCTTCCTGTAGTTATATATTTTATCCTGATTTTTGCTGCTTTAATGGTGATAATAAGTGCAGTAGCTCCGGTGAGTAATCATGAGCCAAAGACGACAGATACATATTCTGATTTTTTTCAACAGGATGGTTAAATTGCGAGGAGTCTGAGGCTTCACTAGACCATTTATCCGGCACTACAGTAATCCATCGTACTATAACGGCAGCTGATTGTAATAAAACATTGTTTTTCTTTGCAAAAACATCAAATATCAAGGTGTTCATAGATGGGGTCTGCCAATACAAGAACAAGCATTTCTGTTCACAGTTTTTGGAAAGACACCCGGGGCTCTTTTTGTAAATGTACTTATCCCTGCAGAAAGTGATGGCAAGCTCCTGGAGATTGAAATTGAAAATCCATATAAAGATGACGACAGTGCAAAGCTTGATGAAATGTACATAGGCGATATCTCTGATATCATACAATTTCAACAACAAAAAAGATTCCATCCTTTCTGTCTCAGCTTTATTATTATGGTACTGGGTGTTGTAATGCTTTTTACTATTTATTCCTCCTACAAGGCAAAAGATGGTAGGCATTGAGTTTGTGAATCTTGGTGTTACAGCATTTGTAGCAGGCTTATATCTTACAACAGACGGACGATATCTACAGCTTGTTTTTGGAGATGCCCATATATATCATGTGATAGCAGAAACAGCCATGAGGCTTGCTACTCCACTGTTTTTAATATTTTTAAGTCAGATGTATGACAGCTATAGTAAACGTATAAGCACGATACTATGCGTAATTGGCGAGATAGCATTTGTAGTCTGCTTTATCGATGAAATAACCGGAATCATGGATTATCATGAAACACTTTTTCTGGTACATGTTGTATTTGTAATTTCTATGCTCTTTATTCTTGTTTCGACGATAAAGGGCATTGTAAAGGCACCAAAAGAGAATATATATCACAATATAGGCTGTATTGTTTTTAGCTTTATGGCTATGACGGATGTCATAGTTCTATGGCGAGGCACTGGACGGGAAACAAGCTATTTTATCAGACTCGGCATATTGATATTCTTTTTTATGGAAATAGTCCAGATTATGAAAAAGTTCCTCGCCTCTTATCAGCGCAATATCAAAAATGAGTTGCTTAGCAGGCTTGCTTATCATGACGGATTAACTGACTTACTCAATCGTACCTCATATATTGAAAAGGTCAAAGGAGCTTGAAGATGATGAAACCCCATACATGCTGATTGCGATTTATGATGTAAACAATCTGAAAAAGGTAAATGATACGATGGGACACCAGAAGGGTGATGAGATGATAAAACGCGTTGCAGATGTGATGAGTGCTTCTCTTGGAAAATACGGACAGTGTTACCGAATTGGTGGTGATGAATTCGTATTTATCTCGACAAAACCGGATATCGAGACCGTATTCATGAATGCAAGTAAAAAATGATGGATAATCTCGGATGTATCACTGATGGAAATAATATAGTGCCTATCACAGCGGCCATGGGATATGCTGTGCAAAACGATAACAGCACAAAGGATATTAATGAGATAATCCGTGAGGCTGATTCAAGGATGTATGAGAAAAAACGCTCTATGGAGCATCGGAAAGCTTAGTACATTTCATCCAATCATCGATATTGCCGTTTTGAATAGCAGAAAACAGTCTCTTCTTGACACCCGGATTTTCCATATTGAGCTGTCTGACAAGCTGCTTTTACATATTCGCGCCGCGTGTGGCCATCGTAAGGGCATGGATTCTTGCACACCGGCAGATTATATTTATTCTTAAAGCCCTTCACATCTGACTCGCCGACATACATAAGCGGACGGATAATGGTAAGCCCACTGCCGTCCAGCTGTGTAACAGGTGCGAACGAATAAAACTGTCCCTCATATAGCAGGGAAAGAAACATAGTCTCTATAATATCATCCATATGGTGTGCATATGCTATTTTATTGCAGCCGGCAGACAGCGCAAAATCATTCAAAGCACCCTTTCTAAGCTTTGCACACCATGAGCAGGGACTAGCCTGATTCTTAGATTTCTCAAGAGATATTCTTCCAATATCAGTTTTCACCACATAACACTCCACCGAGAGCTCATCGCACAGCGCCTTCACCGGCGACAAATCAAAATCCTCATAGCCCAGGTCAACCGCAATTGCTACTAGCTCAAAAGGCACAGGATAGAAGCTTCTGATGCCGGAAAGCGCATAGAGCAGCGTAAGAGAATCCTTTCCGCCTGAGACACCGATGGCGATTTTGTCATTTTCAGTTATCATATTGTAGTCGTCAAGGGCCTGTCGGACCTTGCTGTATAATTTTGTAATTTCATGGTAGGTATTATACTATAAATCTGTGAAAAAACAAAGCTTCGAACAGTTACCATTCAGTGATCGTATGGAAAAAGGCAAAGGATTCCGTCACGATTCCTATTCGATAATAATTGACGAACATGTCCGTTGCCCATCGTTCGATAATGTGTTATACTTGTGCCATACAATGTAGACATAAGGAGAAGCGTTGAAATGAACAAAGGCAAAATTCGTACAAGGAGACTCACAATCCGCGCGAAGATCCTGATTCCGTCGATCATAATCGTTGTACTCGTCTGTGGTTTGATGGGATACAATTCCTACACGCGTTTTGAGGAAAGCATGGTGAGGATGGGCGTTGAGGAAGCAGACATGGCGGCAACGATCGTTGTGGATTCGCTGGATGCCAATCTGGTATCCGAAGTGACGGTAGGATCGGAAGGTACGCAGGTCTATCAGAATCTGCAAGGAGATCTAAGAAAAAAGCAAAAAAGCATGTGGAATTGCTTTTTTATACACATTGTATACGGATGGAAAGAAAGTGTATTATGGTGTGGATTCGGACAAGGATGCGGCAAAAGTCGGTGATGAATTTGCGGATTCATACGCGGAACTGGAGCCGGTGTTCGGTGGAAAGGAATACATTCAGGATTACATCGATCACACGGAAGACGGAGATCTGATTACGGTATACAAGCCGATTGAGGACAATGCAGGCAAGGTTGTTGCAATACTTGGATGCGATTATGATGCGTCATCGATTGCAGCAGAATTACAGAAGGCAGTTGTCCAGACGTTACAGATCGGAGGCATCTGTCTGATTCTGGCAATCCTGATTCTGACGATTATCGTTAGCAGGATTACAAAGGGACTGATGCAGGTAAATGCGAAGATTTATGATCTGGTACATAATGAGGGTGACCTGACACAGAAACTGGATGTCAGAAGCGGGGATGAGCTGGAACTGATTGCGGGCAATGTGAATGAGTTGTTAGCGTATATTCGCAAGATTATGATCGGAATTTCGTCCGGATCCATGCGGCTTATGTCTACTTCCCGCAAAATGGTGGATCATCTGAGCTCTGCGGATGAAAGCATTACCGATGTGTCGGCAACGATGCAGGAGATGAGTGCGGCGATGGAGGAAACGACTTCTTCACTCAATCAGATCACGGAGGCAATTGACGAAATCTATTTATCGGTAGAGCGTATTGCAGGCAATGCGGATGCCGGAAAAGTCTCTTCTCAGGAGATGGAGAGCCGTGCTTCCGGGGCGAATGATGCAGCAGCGGAGGGAGAGAAAGCAAACATTGAGACAGAGAAGATGGCAGCTTCTTTAAATGAGAAGATTGCAAAGTCCAAATCGGTGGAACAGATCGAGATTCTGACTTCCAACATTATCGAGATTACGGAACAGACCAATCTTCTTGCGCTGAATGCAAGTATTGAAGCGGCACGCGCAGGGGAAGCAGGACGCGGCTTTGCGGTGGTTGCGGATGAAATCGGAAAGCTGGCAGGTAACTCTGCAGATGCCGCAGCAAGAATCCGCCAGGTGAGTGCAGAGGTTATTCAGGCAGTGGATGAACTGGCAGAGGGATCGCAGCAGATGATCGAATTTGTCCGCAATTCCACAGAGGAAGGCTTCGGAGGTCTTGTTGCAACGAGTGAAAATTATGCGACCGATGCGAATGCGATGCGTGCGATGATGGAGCAGTTCGCGCAGACTGCGGAAGAACTTCGCAGCACGATGGATGGCATCCGTGAATCCATCTCTGCGGTCAACATTGCCGTGGAAGAGAGTGCCAAAGGCATTGCGGGAGTTTCCGAGTCTTCCGTACAGCTTACCGGTAACGTCAATGATATCCAAAGCGAGGCATCCGACAACAATGGCATCGCAGAGGACCTGGCAACGGAAGTCGGCAAATTCAAGCTTGAGTAGAGCTTATATAAAGATGGGGAACTAGACCAATTCCCGAATAGAAAAATCGCTCAGACCGTGAGGTTGAGCGATTTTTTGTTTAAACAAAGGATCTTTTGTCGAATTGTTTTATGATAGCCATTAAAAGCACCTCCTTTGAACAAAAATTCGAGTTGTGAGGGCAGACTTTGGGACTCGTAATGTGATAAGCTAGAGCCATCATAAGAAATAAGTAAAAAAGACCTATTGTTACTTCTTTAAGCAAAATATTTTACATCGCCATAGGAAAATAGTATATTTGAATTACAAGTAATTTCTACTTATGGTAGATTAAAGATATCAGGTATTAAAGAAGTAACGTTAAAAAAGTTATTTTTTACAAGGACGCTAGTTACACATTACATATCTTTATAAAAAAGGAGAAAAATATGAATAACGGAACAAATAACTTTCAGAATTTTATCGGAATTTCCTCTTTGCAGAAGACTCTTAGGAATGCTCTCATTCCAACCGAAACAACACAGCAATTTATTGTTAAAAATGGAATAATTAAAGAAGATGAGCTAAGAGGAGAAAATCGTCAGATACTTAAAGATATCATGGATGATTATTACAGAGGTTTCATTTCAGAAACTTTATCGTCAATTGATGATATTGACTGGACTTCTTTATTTGAGAAAATGGAAATTCAGTTAAAAATGGAGATAATAAAGACACTCTTATAAAAGAACAGGCTGAAAAACGTAAGGCAATCTATAAAAAATTTGCAGATGATGATAGATTTAAAAATATGTTCAGTGCAAAATTAATCTCAGATATTCTTCCTGAATTTGTCATTCATAACAATAATTATTCTGCATCAGAAAAGGAAGAAAACACAGGTAATTAAATTATTTTCCAGATTTGCAACGTCATTCAAGGACTATTTTAAAAACAGGGCCAATTGTTTTTCGGCTGATGATATATCTTCATCTTCTTGTCATAGAATAGTTAATGATAATGCAGAGATATTTTTAGTAATGCATTGGTGTATAGGAGAATTGTAAAAAATCTTTCAAATGATGATATAAATAAAATATCCGGAGATATGAAGGAATCATTAAAGGAAATGTCTCTGGAGGAAATTTATTCTTATGAAAAAATATGGGGAATTTATTACACAGGAAGGTATATCTTTTTATAATGATATATGCGGTAAAAGTAAATTCATTTATGAATTTATATTGCCAGAAAAATAAAGAAAACAAAAATCTCTATAAGCTGCGAAAGCTTCATAAACAGATACTGTGCATAGCAGATACTTCTTATGAGGTGCCGTATAAATTTGAATCAGATGAAGAGGTTTATCAATCAGTGAATGGATTTTTGGACGATATTAGTTCGAAACATATCGTTGAAAGATTGCGTAAGATTGGAGACAACTATAACGGCTACAATCTTGATAAGATTTATATTGTTAGTAAATTCTATGAATCAGTTTCACAAAAGACATATAGAGATTGGGAAACAATAAATACTGCATTAGAAATTCATTACAACAATATATTACCCGGAAATGGTAAATCTAAAGCTGACAAGGTAAAAAAGCGGTAAAGAATGATCTGCAAAAAAGCATTACTGAAATCAATGAGCTTGTTAGCAATTATAAATTATGTCCGGATGATAATATTAAAGCAGAGACATATATACATGAAATATCACATATATTGAATAATTTTTGAAGCACAGGAGCTTAAGTATAATCCTGAAATTCATTTGGTGGAAAGTGAATTGAAAGCATCTGAATTAAAAAATGTTCTCGATGTAATAATGAATGCTTTTCATTGGTGTTCGGTTTTTCATGACAGAGGAGCTGGTAGATAAAGATAATAATTTTATGCGGAGTTAGAAGAGATATATGACGAAATATATCCGGTAATTTCATTGTATAATCTTGTGCGTAATTATGTAACGCAGAAGCCATATAGTACAAAAAAAAAATTAAATTGAATTTTGGTATTCCTACACTAGCGGATGGATGGAGTAAAAGTAAAGAATATAGTAATAATGCAATTATCCTCATGCGTGATAATTTGTACTATTTAGGAATATTTAATGCAAAAAATAAGCCTGACAAAAAAGATAATTGAAGGTAATACATCAGAAAATAAAGGGGATTATAAGAAGATGATTTATAATCTTCTGCCAGGACCAAATAAAATGATCCCCAAGGTATTCCTTTCTTCAAAAACCGGAGTGGAAACATATAAGCCGTCTGCCTATATATTGGAGGGCTATAAACAAAACAAGCATCTTAAATCCTCTAAGGATTTTGATATAACGTTTTGTCGGGATTTGATTGATTATTTTAAGAACTGTATAGCAATACATCCTGAATGGAAGAATTTTGGCTTTGATTTTTCTGACACCTCCACATATGAAGATATCAGCGGATTTTACAGAGAAGTCGAATTGCAAGGTTATAAAATCGACTGGACATATATCAGCGAAAAGGATATTGATTTGTTGCAGGAAAAAGGACAGTTATATTTATTCCAAATATATAACAAAGATTTTTCCAAGAAAAGTACGGAAATGATAATCTTCATACTATGTATTTGAAGAATTTGTTTAGTGAAGAGAATTTAAAGGATATTGTACTGAAATTAAACGGTGAGGCGGAAATCTTCTTTAGAAAATCAAGCATAAAGAGTCCTATAATTCATAAAAAGGCTCTATTCTTGTTAATAGAACATATGAAGCAGAGGAAAAAGATCAATTTGGAAATATCCAGATAGTCAGAAAAACCATACCGGAAAATATATATCAGGAGCTTTATAAATATTTCAATGATAAAAGTGATAAAGAACTTTCGGATGAAGCAGCTAAGCTTAAGAATGTAGTAGGTCATCATGAGGCTGCTACAAACATAGTAAAAGATTATAGATATACATATGATAAATATTTTCTTCATATGCCTATTACAATCAATTTTAAAGCCAATAAGACAAGCTTTATTAATGACAGAATATTACAATATATTGCTAAAGAAAAGGATTTGCACGTAATAGGCATTGATCGTGGTGAAAGAAACCTGATATATGTTTCAGTAATTGATACTTGTGGAAATATTGTTGAACAAAAATCGTTTAACATTGTTAATGGATATGATTATCAGATTAAGCTCAAGCAGCAGGAGGGGGCGCGACAAATCGCACGAAAAGAATGGAAAGAAATCGGCAAAATAAAAGAAATTAAAGAAGGCTATTTATCTCTTGTAATTCATGAAATTTCAAAGATGGTTATAAAATATAATGCCATAATTGCAATGGAGGATTTAAGCTACGGATTTAAAAAAGGTCGTTTCAAGGTTGAGCGACAGGTTTACCAGAAGTTTGAGACAATGCTTATCAACAAACTCAACTATCTGGTATTTAAAGATATATCCATAACTGAAAACGGTGGTCTTCTAAAGGGATACCAGCTTACATATATTCCAGATAAACTGAAAAATGTGGGTCATCAATGTGGCTGTATATTTTACGTACCTGCTGCCTATACATCAAAAATAGATCCTACAACCGGATTTGTAAATATATTCAAATTTAAAGATTTAACAGTTGATGCGAAGAGAGAATTTATAAAAAAATTTGACAGTATCAGATATGATTCAGAAAAAATCTGTTTTGTTTTACATTTGATTATAATAACTTTATTACGCAAAATACTGTTATGTCAAAGTCAAGTTGGAGTGTATATACGTACGGAGTTAGGATAAAAAGAAGATTTGTCAATGGCAGGTTCTCAAATGAATCGGATACAATTGATATAACAAAAGATATGGAAAAAACACTCGAAATGACAGATATAAATTGGAAAGATGGTCATGATCTGAGGCAGGATATTATTGATTATGAAATCGTACAACACATATTTGAGATTTTTAAATTGACTGTACAAATGAGAAACAGTTTAAGTGAATTAGAAGACAGGGATTATGACCGTTTGATTTCTCCGGTGCTCAATGAAAATAATATATTTTATGATTCAGCTAAAGCAGGGGATGTGTTACCTAAAGACGCAGATGCTAATGGTGCATATTGTATAGCTCTAAAAACATCAGTATGAATATCAGGATAATTACATTGGTCAAAAAATTGAACAGAATAAAATTTCTAATCAAATGAATGCCTTAAAATGTATTAGAAGTAAATCTGAATATTTAAAAGAAGGAATTGAGTTATTAGATAACATAACTGCAAAGCTAAATGAAGATATGAGCTATCTTGAGGTAATGGGCTTGGAGGAAATGCTGCTAAAGTATATTTTCCAAGAATGTTTGATAATGTTAAATGGTCTGGCAGAAAACCCAGAATAAAGTCTGATTATATCAATGTAACACTGGATATAGGCTATACAATGCTGTTCAATATGGTTGATGCGATATTACAGGTGTATGGATTTGATACTTACTATGGTGTCTTTCACCGATGTTTTTATATGCGGAAATCGCTTGTTTGTGACATAATGGAACCAATGAGACCGATTATTGATTATGAAATCAGAAAGGCTGCAAATTTGGGGGCAATGCAAAATTGACGATTTTGAGCAATTTGATCAGCGGTGGGTTTTAAAATATAAAAAGAACCCGGACTATATTCAATTTCTAATGAATTCTATATTGGAATATAAAGATGACATTTTTCTTTATATTCAGAAATACTATAGATTTTTATGAAGGATAGGGCGGGAGAGGTTCCGGTTTTTGAGATTCATATGAAATAAGAGGAGAATGTGATATGGTTATAGTAAGCTATGATATTTCAAATGACAAATTACGAACCAGTTTTGCTAAGTATCTGTCAAGATTTGGACATCGAATTCAATATTCAGTATTTGAGATTGACAACAGTAAAAGAATTGTTGATAATATAGTTAACGATTTGACGAACACATTTGAAAAACGATTTTCACAATCAGATAGTGTATATATTTTCAAAATGTCATCAAGCTGTGAAGTTCTAAGATATGGTTATGCCAAAAATGAAGAAAATGATTTTTTCATCATAACGTAATGCAAACCTGGACCTTAATTTTATAATAATCTATATTACTTAACATATATTGTGCAAATGTTATATAAAATAATAAAAATAAAGTTGCTTGGCTTCAAAAAATTGTGCGAATACACAAATTTGGAGTTAAGTAATATAGAATAATTTCTACTGTTGTAGATCCCTACAATTTCTCCGACTTTCTGTGCGTTAAGTAATATAGAATAATTTCTACTGTTGTAGATTTCGGGTACAAAAAACCGTCACAAGTGAAGTTAAGTAATATAGAATAATTTCTACTGTTGTAGATTTGGGAGTTTATCCAGAAGTGTATGAATGGTTAAGTAATATAGAATAATTTCTACTGTTGTAGATTGACCGGGTTGATGAGGATGTAATGACGTTAAGTAATATAGAATAATTTCTACTGTTGTAGATTCTGGTCGTTTTCGGATGCATCTATGTTAAGTAATATAGAATAATTTCTACTGTTGTAGATTTGGAGCAGAAATATGGATAGAATAGAGTTAAGTAATATAGAATAATTTCTACTGTTGTAGATAGGTTCTTATACATATGATCGTTTTGGTTAAGTAATATAGAATAATTTCTACTGTTGTAGATTTTTTCTCTCCACTAAGTAGCCAATACGTTAAGTAATATAGAATAATTTCTACTGTTGTAGATTACGCACAGCAGACCACCTGCGACAGACTGTTAAGTAATATAGAATAATTTCTACTGTTGTAGATGCACTGTGTTTCTATTCCATTGAGCCGTTAAGTAATATAGAATAATTTCTACTGTTGTAGATAGGTGCATTTATTTGATATGGAACTTGGTTAAGTAATATAGAATAATTTCTACTGTTGTAGATTGAAATACTTGTTTGACGCATAAATGAGTTAAGTAATATAGAATAATATAATGGTCTCATAAATTAAGACACTTTTTCGGACAGATCTTAATGAATCTGATATACTTAAATCAATACATAAGAAAGGATTCAGTGTCATGTCCAGAAAAAGAAGAAATTTTAGTGCAAAATTTAAATCAGACCTTGTAATCGAACTACTTAAGGGTGAGAAAGATCTCAATACCCTTGCTGTTGAAAATAATATCCAGCCGAATCTTCTCCGTAACTGGAAAAGAGAATTCTTGAACAATGCTTCTGCTGTGTTTGACGACAAACGTGAGGAAAATCTCAAGGAAAAGCTTGTCGAAGAACGCAAGGAAAAAGCTGAGTATGCAAAAAAGCTTGGTCAGTTAACCATGCAGGTGGACTGGCTCAAAAAAAAATCTGAAGAAATTTGCGGACCTGACTACGAGAGTAAATTTAGTCCGAAACCTTTTGACGACTAAAGAAATCCCGGCTTCTGTCGGCGCAAAACTGCTTGATATCAATCGTACAAGTATTTATTACAAAGGATCTCCAGTATCTGATGATGAACTGGCATGTAAAGAGATCATTGATCATCTCCATACGGATAATCCAACCTGGGGTGCAAGATAAATGTCCGCCCAACTGAGGGCTAGAGGATATCATGTGGGACGTCGACAAACACGACGTTATATGAATGAAATGGACATTCATCCAATCTATCCTAAGATGAATCTGTCTAAGCGTATGCAACAGGCAAAAGTCTGTCCTTATCTACTCTGCAACGCTGTCATCGATAAACCAAATCAGGCATGGTCCATTGACATTACATATATCCCGATCAAACAGGGATTTTTATATCTGACAGCCGTTATTGATTGGCACAGTCGTTGTATCGTAGGCTGGGAAGTCGATGATACCCTTGATACCAGAATGGTTATCAATGCTCTAAAAAAAGCATTCAAAGTAGCAAAACCGCAGATATTGAATTCTGATCAGGGTTGCCAGTTTACAAGTCAGCAGTACATTGATTTTGTAAAGGTAAACGGCATCCGGCAAAGCATGGATGGCAAAAGCCGCTGGGCAGATAACATCATGATTGAGCGTTGGTTCCGCAGCTTCAAGTATGAAGAAGCCTATCTGACTCAATACAATAACATCAAAGAAGCCAGAACCGCTATCGGACAGTATATCCGCACTTACAACTTTGAGCGGCATCATTCTGCACTTGACTATAAGACACCGGCTGAATGCTACTATCCGGCAATGCTGTTGCCATATGTAGCTTAGCATAAATGGGACTGGGGAAGGTTCAACTACTTCCCCTATGTTCTCTGTAACTTATCAACCATATCAGTTCATTATAAAAATCTCAGATTTTTGTCTTGACAACTGAGCCACTATATAATTTCTACTGTTGTAGATCAGCCCGGCTGCTTTCTCCAAAGTATGAGCGTTAAGTAATATAGAATAATTTCTACTGTTGTAGATGAAGAACTTCCTTTTGACTGAATTTAGGTTAAGTAATATAGAATAATTTCTACTGTTGTAGATCAATAATAATATTCCATAGAATCTCCCTGTTAAGTAATATAGAATAATTTCTACTGTTGTAGATGTGCCGGGTTTAAGGTACTTTCTCTCGTTAAGTAATATAGAATAATTTCTACTGTTGTAGATAGCGTATCTATCACAATCATACGGAGATAGTTAAGTAATATAGAATAATTTCTACTGTTGTAGATAAGAGTTCTTTTCTCAGCTTCTACTCTGTTAAGTAATATAGAATAATTTCTACTGTTGTAGATAACATTGCCAAATGCAGTGCTCATAGGTTAAGTAATATAGAATAATTTCTACTGTTGTAGATATGTGTGCTGCGCGCTGGCAAGCCTGAGCGTTAAGTAATATAGAATAATTTCTACTGTTGTAGATCCAATTGTGCGCTTAAAACTGCTATTGCGTTAAGTAATATAGAATAATTTCTACTGTTGTAGATGCGGCATTGATCGGTGTTGTTATTGCAGTTAAGTAATATAGAATAATTTCTACTGTTGTAGATCCGACCACTGCAAAGGAAATATGACTTGGTTAAGTAATATAGAATAATTTCTACTGTTGTAGATAAATTGTATTACAAGGAGAAATTAAAGGTTAAGTAATATAGAATAATTTCTACTGTTGTAGATTCCTTGCGAACCAGTCGAAAAACGCTTTGTTAAGTAATATAGATTATTTTTTAATAAATTTCACTGTTTTAGTAACTGAAAAATTTACGTGACTGTATATAAAACCAAGACAACAAGCAATATTATGTCAGTGTTTTGTTTTATTAAAAATTAAACTAGACGATTTTGATTCATTAAAGTAATATATAAGAATACGAAGTCAAGTTTTTCACAGTTATTAGATTATCGATACACTGCGTCGACAATCTGGGAGCAATATATTTTTATTATTATATTAGATTGCGAAATAAAAGATTTTCCACTCACTGAGTGGAAATTTCATCTAATAACTAAAGATGAACAAATATAATATTTCCAATTCTAACAGAAAGGATTTATAGAAATGGCAGATTTCAAATACGAAATAGTAGAACACATAGGCATACTCTCAGAGAGTGCCAAAGGATGGACAAAGGAACTCAACAGAATTTCATGGAATGGCGGAGAACCAAAGTATGATATCAGAGACTGGGCACCGGAGCACGAGAAGATGGGAAAGGGTGTTACGTTGTCTGAGGATGAGATGGCTAAACTGAAGGAATTGTTGTAAATATCATTTGAATTACATGGAGGACAAAATCATGAGCAAAGTATTAGAAGAAATGAAAACCAGAAGAAGCATTCGCAAATTCAAACCGGACATGATTCCGCAGGACATTCTTGACCGGATAATTGAGGCCGGAACCTTTGCGGCAAACGGCAGAGGCGCACAGAATGTCATCATCATTCAGGTGACAAACAAGAAAATAAGGGATGAAATCGCTAAGAGAAATGCCGACATAATGGGAAGTAATACTGATCCATTTTATGGTGCGCCGGTTATTCTTATCGTTCTTGGAAAGAAGGACTGGACTACACATGTCTATGATGGCAGTCTTGTGATGGGTAATCTCATGCTTGCAGCCCATGATCTGGGAATCGGCAGCTGCTGGATTCACCGCGCGAAGGAAGAGTTTGAGTCTGACTGGGGCAAGGAGCTTCTCAAATCACTCGGTATTGAGGATGAGTATGAGGGAATCGGACATTGTGCTCTTGGATATGTCGATGGAGATTATCCTGACGTGATTCCGAGAAAAGAGAATCGCGTATTTTACATATAGGAGATAACCACCATGAATTTTTATTTGTAGCACTGGGCGGCGCCGTAGGTGCAATGGCCCGATATGCCATCAGCCTTATACCTTTAAAAACTGAATTTCCTTTTTTGACTTTAATCACCAACGTAGTTTTCTACATTTTCGCTGGAATCCTATAATCTGTTTGAATATAATCACTGCCTGCTTGGGTGCGGATATGTGTTGTTGAGCTGTTTAGGATGTATACTCGGTGTGATGTGTGGCGAAAAACTTGCTGCAATAATCAAGTGATGAGTATCGTGCGGTTTTGCGAATGTGCGTGTGTTTCTGAATAGTTACAATACAAATTGATGGGGAGATAAGTGTATATGAGTGAAACGGAAAACAATGAGCTGACTGCCGAGAAGCAATCTAAGGAACCCAGGAGCAATCAAAAGCTAAAGCTTTTGTATCTGGCGAAAATTCTTTTGAATAATACGGATGCCAATCATGACATTACGCTTGATGAGATTTTAAATAAGCTGCATGCATACGATGTCACGGCCGCGAGAAAAAGTCTGTATGATGATATAGCACAGCTGAATGAATTTGGTATCAAAACCCAAAAGACGCAGTATGGCAGGACTGTCCATTATAAGGTGATAGGCAGGGCATTTGAGCTGGCGGAGCTTAAGCTTTTAGTGGATTCTGTCGCGGCTGCCAAGTTCATCACTGAGGAGAAATCCAATGAGCTTATTAAGAAGCTGGAGAGTCTTACAAGCAGACAGGAGGCTGCCACTCTGCAGCGTCAGGTATATGTTGCCGGAAGAGTGAAAACCATGAATAGCGACATCATGAAAAATGTCGATGCCATACACAATGCAATTGCAAATAATTCAAGACTTTCTTTTCAGTATTGCCGGTGGAATACAAAAAAAAGAGCTTGAGGTGAAGCATGACGGCGCCAGATATCATGTCAGTCCATGGGGACTGCTGTGGAATGATGGCAATTACTATCTGATTGGATATGACCATGATACACAGGTAAAGGAGATTCATCATTACCGTGTAGACAAGATGAAGAATATACTGATTGAAAATAAAGTCCGTGAGGGCAGGGAGAAGCTTAAAAAACTCGATATTGCTTCTTATGGCAAATCGAAGTTTGGTATGTACAATGGAGAAGAGATTAAGGCTGAGATACTGTGCAAAAACAGCGCTATAGGTGTCCTAATTGACAGGTTTGGAACCGCTGTGACAGTCTTAAAGAAGGATGAAGCTCATTCGCGTATTTTTGTGAAGGTAGCTGATAACAAGCTTTTTATTCATTGGATTATGGCAATGGGGGATAATTTTAAGATAATATAGGCCCGGAGAATCTGGTGAAAGAGGTTCATGATGAGCTTAACAGACTGGCAAAACAATATGGGCATACAGACTAAATTTTGAAGAGAGGTATACATGAGTATTTTAAACGTAGAGCACCTAAGCCATGGTTTTGGCGACCGTGCTATTTTTTGAGGATGTTTCCTTCAGACTGTTGAAGGGCGAGCACATAGGGCTTGTCGGTGCAAACGGTGAGGGAAAATCGACTTTATGAATATTATCACAGGCAGACTTATGCCTGATGAGGGCAAAATAGAGTGGGCCAAGAAGGTGCGTGTGGGTTATCTCGACCAGCACACAGCGCTTGAAAAGGGCATGACTATCGGCTCAGTTCTTTCCTCTGCATTTGATTTCCTTTATGATATGGAAAATGAGATGAACGACATATATGCGCGTCTTGGCGATGTGGACGAGGACGAGATGAATAAGCTGATGGAGGAAGCCGGCACGATTCAGGACATGCTTACCATGCATGATTTCTATATGATTGATGCAAAGGTTGAGGAGGTTGCAAGGGCTCTTGGACTTTTAGACCTGGGGCTTGATAAAGACGTTACCGATTTAAGCGGTGGTCAGAGAACCAAAGTGTTGATGGGAAAGCTCCTCTTGGAGAAGCCGGATATTCTGCTTTTGGATGAGCCTACCAACTATCTGGACGTAGAGCATATTGAGTGGCTTAAGCGATATCTGAACGATTATGAGAATGCGTTTATTCTTATTTCTCACGACATACCATTTCTAAACAGCGTGGTAAATCTCATCTATCACATGGACAATAAGAAGCTCGACAGGTATGTCGGGGATTATGACAAATTTATGGAAGTCTATGAGATGAAGAAAGCCCAGCTTGAGGCTGCGTACAACAAACAGCAGCAGGAGATTAAAGAGCTGAAGGATTTTGTGGCGAGAAATAAGGCGCGTGTTGCTACAAGGAATATGGCGATGTCACGTCAGAAGAAGCTTGACAAGATGGATGTTATTGAGCTGGCTGCTGAAAAGCCAAAGCCGGAGTTTAACTTTAAGACAGCGCGTACTCCGGGGCGGTATATCTTCCAGACAAATGGACTGGTTATTGGCTATGATGATCCGCTTTCATCTGCTCTCGACCTTGAGATGGAAAGAGGACAAAAGATTGTTCTTACCGGTGCAAACGGCATCGGAAAGACGACATTGCTTAAGAGTATTCTTGGGCTGATAAAGCCGCTTTCAGGAAGTGTTACACTTGGAGATTATCTGGAGATAGGGTACTTTGAGCAGGAGATGCATCAGTCGGTTACAACCACATGTATTGAGGAGATATGGAACGAGTTTCCTGCATTTTCGCAGTACGAGGTGCGAAGCGCGCTTGCCAAGTGTGGTCTGACCACGAAGCATATTGAAAGCCAGGTGCGTGTGTTAAGCGGTGGTGAGCAGGCAAAGGTACGCCTGTGCAAGCTGATAAACAGAGAGACAAATATTCTGCTTCTGGATGAGCCTACCAACCATCTGGATGTGGATGCTAAGGATGAGCTTAAGCGTGCTTTGAAGGAATATAAGGGCAGCATACTGATGGTATGCCACGAGCCGGATTTCTATGATGGGCTTGCGACGGATGTGTGGGATTGTTCAAAGTGGACTACGAGATTATAGATTTATAAATTATGAATTAGATATGCATGCCTTTTAAGACATAGATATTTAGAGCAGGAGATGATTTTTATGCATATCAGTATACTTTTAATGGAACAGATAATAGAGCTTTTTATCATGATTTTAATGGGTTTTATTATCGTGAAAGCAGGTATTGTGAAGGATGATGACAGCAAGGTTTTATCAAAGATTGTACTGTATCTGATTATACCGTGTGTTATTATCAATGCTTTTCAGGTGGATTACACTTCAAAAACAGTGAGAGGTCTTTTGATTGCATTTGCGGCATCGGTGATTTTGCAGTTAGTTTTGCTGTTTATCATTTCTGCTATGGGCAGGCTTTTCCATATGAATGAGGTGGAGGTCGCATCTGTTTATTATTCAAATTCAGGCAATCTGATTGTTCCGATTGTGACATTTATACTAGGGCAGGAGTGGGTGCTCTACGGCTGTGCTTTCATGAGTGTGCAGCTGGTATTTTTGTGGACTCACTGCAAAAGATTATAAGCCGTGAAAGCTCCTATGACTGGCGAAAGATTGTCCTTAATATCAATATGATTTCCATAGTAATAGGTGTGGTGCTTTTTCTTTACAAGGATTCATCTGCCACAGCTTATCAATGACACAATCGGTTCTGTCGGCAGTATGATTGGACCTGCAAGCATGATCGTGACAGGCATGCTATTTGCAGGGATGGATTTGAAGAAGGTTTTTGCCAACAGCAGGGTGTATTTTGTTACCTTTCTCAGGATGCTTCTGGTTCCGTTGATATCACTTATTCTTATTAAAATCAGCCATATGGCATATCTTTCTGCAGATGCGCCAAAGATTATGCTTATTGTTTTCTTGGCGGTTATTACGCCTTCGGCATCGACTGTCACACAGATGTGTCAGGTGTATGGCAATGATTCAAGGTATGCCAGCGCAATAAATGTAGTGACAACGCTTTGTGCTGTAGTGACGATGCCGGTTATGGTGCTTTTGTATGAAGAATTTATATAAAAACGAAAAGTCATGAAGCACGTTTTTAAACTAGAAGGTCATCACACAGTCCCTGGTGATTTCATCAAGCGAAGATACACCGCACATCTTCATGGTGTCTTCAAGCTCTGTACCGATTTTGTCTATGTATGCACGTACACCATCGGCCTTACCGCCGTATACAGCCGTTACAAATGGTCTTGCGATAAGAACTCCGTCTGCACCCAGTGCAAGGGCTTTAAAGACGTCTGTGCCGCTTCTGATGCCACCATCTACAAGAATCTTAATGCCTGAGCCTTCAAGAGCCTTTACGATGCTTTCAAGCACCTCAGCAGTGGCAGGACACTGATCCAGCACACGTCCACCGTGATTTGATACAATAATAGCGCTTGCGCCTGCTTCTTTGCTTTAAGCGCACCCTTTACGGTCATAATTCCCTTTACAATAAATGGGGTTCCGGCCATCTGTATGATATCGCAAAGCTCTGAAACTGTTTTGCTTCCGGCTGGCGGATCAAGATTTTTGAGGAATGGAAGACCGGCTGCATCGATATCCATAGCTACTGCAAATGCGCCTGATTCATGTACCAGCTTCATTTTCTCACGTATGGTCTCAATGTTCCATGGCTTTACGGTAGGTATTCCTGCACCATCTGCATTTTTGATAGCCTTGGTGGCTGCAACCATGACATTTGGGTCAGTTCCGTCGCCTGTGAAAGCTGCGATACCGTTCTTTGCACAGGCTGACACGAGGATATCGTTGTATGTCACATCATCCAGACAGTCTCCGTAGTGTAGCTGTACCGCACCGACAGGACCTGCAAATACCGGATATTTAAAGGTACGTGCCGAAGAGGGAGAGAGAGGTGTCTACAGGCTTATTTTCGGCAATAGTATCCATGTTTACACGGATTTGTTTCCATTTGTCGTAGTTGCGTATGGCTGTGTCGCCGATACCCTTTGAGCCGGGACCAGGCATCTGGTTTTTGCATGCGCTACCGTTGCATTCAGGACAAGCTTTGCAATATTTACCCAGACGTGGTCTGGCATTTTCAATGCATTCTTTATAGTTCATATTTTCCTCCGAGTGTGAAATCTTTTTAAATTTTATAAATGAGATTATAGCACAATAATTTTTTAATGTATACAAAACAGATGAAAAGCTCTTGACTTGGAGTGGACTCCAAGTGATATAGTTTCATTGTAACAATCAAAAAGGAGGCGATGTGAGTGACTATCAAGGAAGTGAGTGAGCGTTTTGGTGTGTCTACTGATACACTCAGGTATTATGAACGCATAGGCCTGATTCCACAGATTGCACGGACTGCAGGAGGTATACGCGATTATACCGAATCAGATATCAGCTGGGTGGAGCACACTATATGTATGCGCAATGCCGGAGTTCCGATTGAGGCGCTTATAGAATATATCAGGCTTTTTTTCAGATGGGAGATGCCACATTTGAAGCAAGGTGTCAGCTTCTCAAGGAGCAATACGAGCAGCTTGATGAGCAGAAAAAACAGATTGAAAACACGATGGAACGCTTACAGTATAAAATTTCTAAATATGAGAATGCGATAAAGACAGGTGAATTGACCTGGGACAAATAGGAGGACAAAATATAATATGTATCTTGAGAAAATTAACGGACCAGAAGATGTAAAGAAAATTAAGATAGATGAACTGCCGGTGCTGGCGCAGGAGATAAGAGATGCCCTTTTGGTAAGAGCAAGTAAGCATGGCGGACATTTTGGACCGAATTTTGGAATGGTAGAGGCGACAATCGCTTTACATTATGTATTTGAATCACCTAAGGACAAGATTGTTTATGATGTATCGCACCAGAGTTATCCTCATAAGATGCTTACGGGGCGTAAGGAAGCGTATTTGTCTGAACAGCACTATGATGATGTGTCAGGCTATACAAATCCAAACGAGAGCGAGCATGATTTTTTACAGTCGGACATACATCAACGTCGGTCAGTCTGGCTGCAGGTCTTGTAAAGGCAAAGGGACTTAAAGGGTGAACACGGCAATGTGATTGCTGTCATCGGAGACGGCTCATTAAGCGGAGGAGAAGCACTTGAGGGACTTGATTTTGCTGCTGAGCTTCAAAGCAATTTTATTATTATAGTAAATGACAACGATATGTCGATTGCTGAAAATCATGGAGGTCTCTATCAGAATCTTGCTCTGCTTCGAAAGACTGACGGTCAGGCAGAATGCAATCTGTTTAAGGCTATGGGACTTGACTATGTGTATGTGGACAGGGGCAACGATGTTACAGCTCTTATTAAGGCATTTAAAGAGGTCAAGGACAGCACTAAACCGGTTGTAGTGCATATAAACACACTTAAGGGCAAGGGTTATGCACCAGCAGAAAAATGTAAGGCGCAGTGGCATTACAGCGGTCCATTCGATATAGAAACAGGAAAGCCGCTATTTGACAATGTGGAAGAGGATTATTCTTCTGTAACCTGTGAATATCTGCTTGAAAAGATGAAAAATGATTCTTCTGTTGTAGCAATTACTTCCGGCACTCCGACTGTTATGGGATTTACAGAAGATAAGAGAAAAGAGGCTGGCAGTCAGTTTGTCGATGTAGGTATTGCAGAGGAGACTGCAGTGGCACTGGCATCAGGTATCGCAGTAAATGGTGGTAAACCATTTTATGGTGTATACAGTTCGTTTGTACAGAGAACCTTTGACCAGGTATCACAGGATGTCTGCATCAATAACAGTCCGATTACAATGGTAATATATCAGGGTTCCGTATATGGAATGAATGACGTTACACACTTAGGCTTTCAGGATATTCCGATGCTTTCAAATATTCCAAATCTGGTATATCTGGCACCGGCAACAAAGGAAGAGTATCTGGCCATGCTCGACTGGAGTATGGAGCAGACATCTTATCCGGTTGCAATAAAGCTGCCGGGTGGACCGATGATTTCAGATGGTTCAAGGGTGACAAAGGATTTTGGCAGACTCAACAGATATGAGGTGGCTCAAACAGGAGAAAAGATTGCGATTATCGGTCTGGGAACCTTCTTTGAACTGGCAAAGGAGGCTGCGAAGCTTCTTAAAGAAGAAGCCAGAATCAACGCAACTGTAATCAATCCGTATTACATCACCGGATTGGATGAGGCGCTTTTGACTAAACTTAAGCAAAATCATGATATTGTTATTACTTTAGAGGATGGTATTTTAGATGGCGGCTTTGGTGAAAAAATCGCACGATTCTATAGTGCAAGCAATATGAAAGTGATGAATTATGGATTGAAGAAGGAATTTCTTGACAGGTATGATGTGGATGCTGTACTGAAGGAGAATCATCTGACTGCAGAGCAGATTGTGGAGGATGTGTTATCAATTTCATAATAAAATCATAAATTCTAGATATAAAAAAGACGATTGATTTATCAACCGTCTTTTTGTGTTTAATAATATAAAATATCTGAAAAATAACAGATGTGGAAAATTCCAGTCATTAACAGACATTGACAAAGGAAGCAGTGTATTAAAGGACTACTTCAGACATATGTTGAAGCATACTAATGTACTGCAAGCGGAGCGGTACTAATTTTTATGCGGTACACATTTATTCGCTAAACACAAGTTTAACGAATAAATGACCTTGTAAAAAGTACTAAAGTACTACAGCAAAAAACATACATTTGCTTATTTTTTGCATAATACCTGCAATTTCGATACGTACAACAATATATAATAATACAAGAATAAGCCACCGAAACCTCTATTTGCATCAGTTCCGATGGCTTTAAATCCATAGCTTTCTATACAACAATACAATTATTTATTATGCAATTATTTATTGTGACTTCTCATGCATTCCCTGTATTTAAGTATAAGCTCGATTGAGACCTCAACTGATATCTGGCTTGTGTTCAGGCATAAATCATAGCTTCTTGCGTCTCCCCATTTTTTACTGGTGTAGTAATTGTAATAGCTTGAGCGCTCTTTATCTTTTTTCTTAATTATGTCTTTAGCCTTGTTCTCCGGGACATTTAGTCTTTCACTGATTCTTTTAATTCTGTCGTCCATGTTGGAACGTATGAAGATATTGAGACAATGCGGCTCGTCTGCTAAAGCATAATCTGCACAGCGGCCTACAATAACACAAGGTTCATTTGCCGCAATCTTTTTGATAGCATCGAACTGTGCTAAAAATACCTTGTGATTCAGAGGCATATCAAGAAACGGTGCTGTGGAATAAGAGCCACCTGTGTAGGTGTCCATGACCAGCGAATATAAAAAGCTGTTTGTAGGCTTTTCGTCATGCGACTCAAATATTTCCTCGCAAAGTCCTGATTCCTTAGCTGCCTGCTGTAAGAGCTCTTTATCATAAAATTTAATTCCAAGTCTTTTAGCTAAATCTTGTCCGACCTGTTTTCCGAGGCTTCCAAATTCTCTTCCTATTGTGTAAATTTCGTTTGATCCCATAATTCAGACCCCCTTATATAAATGATTAATACTATATCACTATGTGATAATTCAATTTATTTGTTATTTATATTATATAACACTTCAAGCAAATTGGCAAAGTATTTTGGTAAAGGTGCATCAAATTCCATGTATTCACCGGTTTTTGGATGCACAAACCCTATTGTTTTTGCATGCAGGCACTGTCCTTCCAGGCCTTTGAAGCGGTTTTTTGTCGGGGAATAGCTGGAATACAGCATATCTCCAAGCAAGGGATGATTAATACTTGCCATATGCACGCGTATCTGGTGTGTTCTGCCGGTCTCAAGCTTAAACTGCATATAGGTGTAGTCACCAAAGCGTTCAAGCACCTTATAATGTGTGACAGCCGGCTTTCCGTTTTTCTCATTGATCGCCATTTTCTTGCGGTCATTGGGATTCCTGCCTATGGCGCCCTCTATGGTGCCCTCGTCATTCTTTACATTGCCACAGACAATGCCTACGTATATACGGTTGCAGCTATGGTCCTTTATCTGTTCCGATATCTTTATATGGCTTTCATCGTTCTTGCAGACAATAAGGGAGCCGGTGGTATCCATGTCTATGCGATGCACTATACCGGGCCGTATTTCGCCGTTTATACCACTTAAAGAGTCCTTGCAGTGGTACATTATGGCATTTACAAGAGTATCGCTGTAATGCCCGGCTGAGGGGTGTACAACCATGCCCTTTGGCTTGTTGACTACCAGTACGTCATCATCCTCATAGAGTATGTCAAGAGGAATGTCCTGTGGCAGGATAGGTGTCTGTACGGCATCAGGAATTGTGACATCTACTATGTCATCAGTCTTTAGCCTGTAATTTGCTTTCTGGGGCTTATCATTGACCAGTATTTGATTTTCTTTTTAGTATCCGTTGAAAAAAGGAGCGAGAAATATCCGGATAAATGCTGCTTAGGTATTTATCCAGTCGTTCTCCCTCCTGTTCACTCTGGACTTCAAATGTATCTCTATTCATAGTGAAGCTTTCTCTTTTTATTTTAGTAACTATTTAAAACTACATTGCACACTTTAAAAAGCGCATACCGCACTAATTTTCATGCTTTCCATCATGCTTTTTGTCAGGGAAGATTAAGGAAAAATCCTCCTCCTTGTAGTAAAACAGCCCGAGTATGATAAACATAAATGCCGCTACAGTGACGTATATATCAGCTACATTGAATATCGGAAAATTAATCAGGCTAAAATAAAAGAAATCAACCACATAATTATTTACAATACGGTCTATCAGATTGCCGAGTGCACCTGCAACAAACAGTATTACAACAATATTCAGCAGTCTAAAACGTTTTGAGACAGGTATTTTGCGATACCATACACACAAAAGTATAACAACTGCAATGGTAATCACTGAGAAAAAAATCATTTTGGCACGCAAAAATGCCAATGGATTCTCAGACCAATATGTAAAATGAAAGATATTCTGTATTATTGAAAGCAGATCAACACCAAATGCAGCACTCTGGTTTTCCAGGTATCTAAGCTCGAATACTCCCGGAATGAGAACAAACACACCCGTGGATGATTGCTTTAGGTTTATAACAGCCAGATACTTTGTAAGCTGGTCAATTGCTACAAGAATCAATGCAATGATGCCTGCTGTACACATCTGTTTTTTGTTTTATTTTTCTTCATAGCTGATTAGAGACTCCGCTTAATAAGATGAACCCGGGAGATCAAATGAATCCATGAGACTCTGGATATCTCCTGAGATATCTACTCCGTGTGGTGTGGCGATGAAGATAAAGTTGGATATCTTCTGCAGATTACCGTGCAGGGCATATGCTGAGCCTGATGTGAAATCTATGATGCGCTGTGCCACATCGACATTAAGTCCCTCCATGTTGATGACGACTGTACGTCCGTTAAGTAATGTGTCTGTTATTTCTATTTCGTCTTCAATTGAACTTGGTTTTATTACGCAAACTTCCATGTCTGATGATACCTGCTTTCTGGATGATTTTGATATTGGTGTAATCTTGGATGTAGTCTTAACAGGCTTCTCCTTTGGTGTTGTATCACGCCTTGTGCTTTTTATGGCCGGTTCCTCTTCAACAGCTTCTTTTTTTCTGCGGAAAGGATTTCTTGGAAGCTCTTCTTCTTCCTCATCATCGAGGTAATAATCTTCGTTATCGAACTCCTCATCGTCCTCAGAATTTAAACTCATTTTGTCAAGAATCTTATCTATGAAACTCATTTCTATATTCCTTTTCTATTTTTATTTTGTGTATAGCATATGCAAAGTATCAGTTAGCCTTGCTGTAGTCGCGCTCTCCAAATATTCCGGTACCGACACGTACCATTGTTGCGCCCTCTTCTATTGCTACTGTGTAATCTCCTGTCATACCCATGGACAGAACATTCATACTGACATTATCTATGTTTTTTGTGCTATGTCAACTGATAATTGCTTAATATCTCTAAAGTATTGTCTGTTATCCTCAGGATCATCTACAAATGGTGCTATAGTCATAAGTCCTTTTATATGGATATGGTCCAGTTTAGCAATTTCTTCAACTAAAGAGATAGCCTCATCTCGTGATGTGCCAAACTTAGATGCCTCTCCTGCAATATTGACCTCAACCAGTATGTCGCAGCTGCAGTCATGCTTTATGGCCTGCTTTTTGTATCTCCTTTGCCAGATGCAGTGAATCTACAGAGTGAATAAGTGAAGTTTTTCCAACTATATACTTCACCTTGTTGGTCTGAAGATGCCCAATCATGTGCCAGTGAATATCTTTTGGCATAACCTCCATCTTTTCACACATTTCCTGTACCTTATTTTCGCCGAACTCACGGATGCCCTCATCGTATATCTCACTGAGCATCTCAACAGGTTTGGTTTTGCTGACTGCAATTAGTGTGACATCACTATAGTTTCTGTGAGCTCTGTCACATGCGTTTTTATATTTTGCTGAACCTGATGTAAGTTGTCTTTTAACATAAAATCTGTCCTTTCTGTATATTTTATCAATATTTATTATCAATAATTATTTGGTTATGGTCTGGTTTTCCTTCACGGATTTGCCATCCAGGGCTATATGGTCATAAAGCGAAATGCCATATGGCGTTTTGGCTTCTACAATTGTGTAGTCATCGTTTGATGCAAGTACCTTTATCTGCTTAAACACAGCGTATCCTTTGTTGATATTGTAGACACCTGTGAGCTTGTCCTTATCTGTTCCCACCCTGTAGGTTGACGAAGAATCAGGCTTTACAATGATATCGCCGTCCTTAAGATATTCATCATCTACGAAATAAAAGTCATCATTCTGGCTGAATATTGTTGGACTGACTATATTAACTGAGCCACTGCTTTTATCCTTTATCATGAGCGATGAATCATCGGAATCGCCGCTTGCAGTGAAATAATCCTTAGGAATAGTGAAAAATTCCTTTTTTGGTTATAGCTGAATTAGGTATTTTAAGCCCTGTGTCTGCTCCAAGCACGAGCTCTATATTGGTAAAACGCTCATTTATATAGCGGATGAGCGAGTTTTTCATATTCAGCTTCAGGAAAAAAAGCATCATCCTTCTTCAAAAGGCTGAACGATACCGTGGTTGTATAGTCATCATCGCAAAATCTGATTTTTATGACTGACTTGTCATTCAGGCTCTTGGCAACATTGTCAGGAACATTTATGAGTATATTCCAGTTTTCACTTGTAATCAGCTTATAAACAGGATCCAGCTGATTGATGGTGCTGTTGTTGGTTAAATCAGTCTCTTCATAATTAGTGTTGTTGTACTGATCCAGAGTGAAGCTGTCTGTAGTGACATCCTCATAGCCGTCTATTCCGTAATAGACTATTCCGGGAGCTGTCGGCTTATATGTATAGAAGGTGTTGTTAGCCTCAGCAGTACTGATAGTATCTGCCAGGCTTGTCAGTGCATTTTGACTGAGAACCTGTGTCAGCTGTGCAGACAGATCGTTTTTGAATGTATAAACCTTTGAAAAGTATCGTCTGTTGTAGCCGGATGAAAAGCTGTTTATGTCAGTGATAATCTTCCCGGCAGCCTCGTCAGTGATGGCGGAAGCATCATTTTGAGCACCGGTAATCTGGGTTGCAATGGAGCCGTCTGTATCAACAGAGTAGACAACATCACTTGTTGCAACCTTTGAGCCGTTTGACACAAAGTAGTTGAGGTTTCCTGATTCCTCAGCATACACTACACTTTCCTCACGGATTATCATGCCCTTATATATGTTGTTGGTCGCTATAGTAACCTGTTGTACCTCGTATTCAGATACCGGGTTTGAGGTGAAATACGTAAATATGTGAAAAATCACATAGATTATTATTACAAAAAACACTATAAAACCGATATTCAGATTAAAGCCGGTGTGATATTTCAGTACTTTTTATTCTTTCGGGACACAATTTTACTCCTTAAAAAGGGATGTGAAATACACATCCCCATAATTAATCATTTATAAAGAAATGATAACCTTTGCCTTGGCACATTCAGGCAACTTGTCAATATTCCTTGAAACACTTAAGATGAACTTCACCTTAAACTTCTCGCTGATTATATCAAGCTTTTCGATTGCCTTGGTGATATCCCCCTCATCATCAAGTGATGCAATTGTAAGGAAGCTGTCTAAATACATCTCCTCCAGATCATGATCCTGCGATATGATTCCGCATATAAATCCTAAAAATTCATCACAATTGTCAATAGGATAGTCCATTACATTGATTAGTCGAACCTGGTTATTAAGCTCATACATATGCTTCTGGCTCTTATCAAGAAAAACTATGGAACCCTTCATTTCCCTTAATTGATGAATTTACCTTTGTCTAACAGCTCTTTTGTCTTGCCCTTGCCCTTGTCTCCACAAATAATTTCTATCATGGCTCATTCCTCCTATGGATAAATATTGTGATTATTAATAAAAAATAATTGTATTTTTATATTATTATAGTATAAATAACCATAAAACTCAATATTTAATTAGCAAATCCACTAAGTATTTCATTCATGAAGCTATAAAGATCCTTTTTACCATCTGCCTTGTAAACTATGCTTATGATGCGCTCATTTTTAGCATTCTGGCTTAGCAGTACGAGGCAATGACCTGCTTCCCCCGTAGTGCCTGTCTTTCCTCCTGTCACTGTGACGTTTTCAGGAGCTGTATATGCTCCGGTCAGATAGCCGCAGGTATTCTTAAAGGTCTTTGAAACAGCCGCGCCCTGGGCATTTGTATATGCCACATCATGGGTCTGTGAACTGATGATTGCAACAAAGCTCTCTAAGGATATGGCATTGGAAAAAATGAGGTACATGTCATATATGGTAGTGTAATGATTTTCATCAGGAAGACCACTTGGGTTGACAAAATTGCTATTTGTGGCACCAAAACTTTTTGCAGTGCTATTCATCAGCTTGGCAAATTCTTCTACAGAACCACTGCAGTACTCTGCCAGTGCTATTGCCGCATCATTGCCACTCTCAAGTAAGAGCCCATACAATAAGTCCTGCACTGTAATGACATCGCCCTCCTTTAGGCCACATACCGATGATGAATGACCCGGGTTTGCAGCGTCATGGCTTACTGTGACTGTCGCATTTAAATCACAGTTTTTAAGAATTATGTATGCAGTTAAAATCTTTGTAGTGCTTGCAGGATAGAGCTTTTCAAACAGATTCTGGCTATACAGCACCTGATGAGTGTCTATATTAAAGGCTCCGGCGCCCTCTGCGGTTTTTGCAAACTGCATATTGTCCTGACCAAAATTGACATCATTTGTGACGCAAAGGTTGGACGCAAAATAATTACTTCCGTTATATCCATTTATATAATCGGTGGAATAAGTATCATATGCATTCTCAATCTTTGTACCACAGCCTGTCATAAAAACCGCTGCTATGCATGTCAGACATAGCAGTCGTTTAATTCTTTGTTTACTTGTACATCTCACGCCAGTCAAGATCTCCTCTGTCCAAGGATAAAATGATCAGCTCTGCTGTAGCCAGATTGGTGGCAAGTGGTATATTATGCTCATCACAAATACGGAAAATACTGTTTACCTCAGGCTCGTGTGGCTTAGGCTTTACTGGATCACGCAGAAAGATGACAAGGTCTATGTCATTGTGCTCAATCTGTGCTCCAAGCTGCTGGATGCCTCCTAAGTGTCCTGCAAGATATTTGTGTACTGAGAGGTTTGCAACCTCCTCTATCAGACGTCCTGTGGTGCCTGTGGCGTACAAATTATTTTTGCTTAAGATACCTCTGTATGCTATGCAGAAGTTCTGCGTCAGTTTTTTCTTTGAATCATGTGCAACTAATCCTATGTTCATTGCTAACCTCCCTATGAATATTTCCTCGGCTGTAATCCAACATTCAGGACAATTCCCATTCCCATGTACAGTGAAACAAGTGACGTAAGTCCATAACTGACAAAGGGAAGAGTCATACCGGTATTGGGCATAAGACCTGTGGCTACGCACAAATTGATAAAAAGCCTGAAAGCCTATAAGTGCTCCCATGCCACAGCATATGAGCTTTCCGCTTGTGTCCTTTGCCTTCCTTGCTATAAGTATACACTCAATTACGATAAGAAGCAAAAGAATTATTATACTGATTGTACCAATAAAGCCAAGCTCCTCTCCGGCAACAGCAAATATAAAATCTGTTTGAGGCTCTATGATGTAGTTGGTGTTCTTCATAGAGGTTACAACAGAGTTGTTAAGTCCCTTGCCAAACAACTGTCCTGAGCCTATAGCCCAGATAGAGTTCCTTTGCTGTGCTGCTGTATCAGCGTAATTTGTCGGGTCTAGCCACGACATGATACGCGCAGCAGGATAAAAGCCTTTTTGATGAGTGCATCGGCATGTGTATATATATAGCTTATCACTATCAAAACTATCGGTACTGAAACTCCAAGTACCGGCATTATTATTTTATAACTTAATCCGCTAATAAACAAGAGGGTAGCGAAAATTAATGCAGTAAGAATTGTTGTTGAGTTGTCCGGCTGTTTTAAGATAAGAAATAAAGGTATACCGGCAAAAATTGCAGATAATGCAAGAGTTCTTACTGTATTTATACTATCCTCAAACCTGGAAAAGAAATAGGCAAAAAAACAAAATAAGTATAATTTTCGCAATCTCTGACGGCTGAAATCTGATACCTGCGATCTCAAACCAGCGCTGTGCACCCTTTGCATCATCACCTGCAAATAGAACAAGCAACAGCAGCACAATCATTCCGGCATAGTATATCCACACGAATTTGAGCAGAAATGTGTAATCTATAAGGGAAAGCACTATCATAATAGTCAGTCCCATTACAAAGCCTATTATCTGCTTGCTTTGTACGGAGTGCTTGGCACTGCCTATCAGCAGGATGCCTATAATCGACAAAGCTATTATGTATACTACTAATTGAAAGTGATAATTCTTTAGTCTGTACTGTTTGAGCATTTTGTTACTTCCTATCTGTTATCTCTGTAATCTTAATTCTAATACTAATGATATGATGGTCAAAAGGTATTTTGTTAAAGGTTATTAATTGATTTTTTGTCGCGCATGATAATCCGGACCTCGTATGCATCATCGTTTATATTCATATGTCTTTGTATCACGCTTTTTATTTCTTTTTAATCTGTGCCATATTGTCAGTAGCAGATATTGTGTTCCTATCTTCTGCAAGTGCTATTTTAAGCCTTTTCTTGGCGTATTCTCCTGTTTTGGAAAATTTATGCATCATACAGCGGCACCTCTCATATCGTCAGAGGAATGGATTATCTGACCGGATATTCGGGCAAATACAGGACCAAGCCTGCTTTTGGCCTCACGGACAGGTATTCCTCTGTTCTGGCAAATGATAACACTTTTGTCATAGGGAATAGTGCCAATAATCCTGGTAGAAAGAAGTGCTGTAATATCATTATCGGATATCATCTGATGCCTTCTTACCATATGCTTGTCATATGCATTAACAATGACTGATATATCGTCAAGATGTGCGCTGTCGAGCAGGCTTATGCATCGTCTTGCATCGTGTATTGCAGATACATGCGGTGTGGTAACTACTATCGCACGGTCTGCAGGTGAGACTGAAAACCAAAAGCCACTGTCGATACCAGCCGGAGAATCTATCAGACAATAATCAAAGCTTGCTTTAAGCTCCTCTATAAGTATCTTGAAGCGTGCCTCATAGCTGCATAGCGTATCCATGGAAGGTGCTGCAGGAATTACATATAGATTGGGATACTTTTTATTGCGTATGATTGCCTGTCTGATACGGCATGAGCGGTTTAAGATGTCGAGGATATTGTAATTGACCTTGTCCTCTATTCCCATTACCAGGTCCAGATTGCGAAGTCCCATGTCTGTATCGAGCATGATGACTTTTTTATCTAACTGTGAAAGTTCAACTCCGATATTGGAAATAACCGTAGTTTTTCCAACACCGCCTTTTCCTGAAGTGAAAACTATTGCTTCACTCACAAAAATAAACCTCCTAGTCTGTTCTGGCACTTGAGCCTGATGAGTATACACCCTCAGCCTTGACTGCGAGTAAATCGTCAAGTGACTCCAGATTATAATAATATGAAATTATATTTCTGGATGCAGCTGCAGCATTGTGTGAGCTGTATCCATATGATATACGTGTAGCTATTGTAATTTCAGGATTGCTTGATGGAGCGTATCCTACAAACAGTGCATGGTTTGGTCTTGTCTGAACCTGCTGTGCTGTTCCTGTCTTACCGGAGACCTCAACGCCTGTAAAGCCGCCAAATACATCGTGCAGGTCTTCGACCACCATACGCATTCCCTGATGGATGGCATCCCACTGGCTTTGATTGAGTGTGCCTGATATATCGGTTGATTTTGAATCATACTGTTTGACTGTTTTGCCGTCTGCATTCACAATTTTGTTCATCAGCTTATAGTCATAAAGCTTTCCGGAAGCAACTGCTGTCACATATCTTGAAAGAGAAATAGTCGTAAAGTTGTTATTACTCTGTCCGATGGCTGCCATAACAGGATACTGTGTGGCAATGGACGGCGTCTTTTCTACTATCTCAACACCTGATTTCTGGTTCTAGTCCGTATATAGATGCATATTTTTGTATGTATTTCATACCGTTTTCATCGTCATATGAACCGGTGTCCTTGCTTGCAAGCCTGAAGCCTGTTGTGTAGAAGAATACGTTACATGAATCCCTTTAAAGCTTCAGATACATTGTCCATACCATGCGCTCCAGGATAAATCCAGCATTTTGGCTGATTGCTGATTTCTGTAAATATTCCGGTACAATTGATCTTTGACGAAGTATCAATGACCCCTCGGCAAGACCTGCGGTGCTTGATACCATCTTGAAGGTAGATCCCGGTGCAGTCTGCTCCTGGGTTGCATAATTCCATAGCGGATTAGACTTGTCCTCTCTGAGAGACTGATAGTAATCAGCATCTACAGTGTTTGCAAGCTTGTTGTTGTCATAGCCCGGATAGCTGACTAAAGCCTTTAGCTGTCCTGTCTTTACATCAGTTATGACACAGGAGCCTGTACATGGGTCAAGGGCAAGCTGTGCAGGTGTTATCTCTATGTTGTTTATTTTGTCCATAAGAAATGCATATGGACTGATGGAGCCATTGGCAATGTTGCTTACTGTTGCATCGTCATAATCGAGTACACCCTGGTCAAAAAGCAGAAGGCACAGCTGCTGTCCAGTGACCGCCCCGGAATTTACCATATATTTGTATATAATTTTGGCAAAGTCTTTATTGTCAGTCATGGCATTCCTGATATACGAGCAGAGTGCTGTGTAAATCTCGCTTGAATCAGCATACTTCTGGTCCACATCAAGCTTTGTTATGTCTATCCACTGCTTTGAAATGCAGTATTTGAGATAATCACGCGGTGAGAGTGTACCGGCCTTCCATGAGGCATATGTGGAATCAGAGGTATCTATCTGTTTGCTCAACAGCAGTCCATCATCGTTTAGCACTGACATAACACATGTAAAATAATCAAGTGTCTGCTCCGACATGGAAGCAGTGCCTGAGGTACCACTTTCAAGCTCGCTGTCAATAGTGGATAATGCATCCTGCAGCTGACCGCTGAAGGAATTGTATATAGCCTGCTCAGTTGCTGATGCATCTGATGCATTGAAATGTGTCAGGTCAACTACATTGTTGTTGATCAGTGCAAAGTAAACATCATTTATAGGTATTTCACCGGATTTTATTTTGGAGTAAACAATTCCGGCTATCTCCTGCTCTAACAGCTTGTATGTGGCTTCCTGCAGCTTGATGTCAATACTTAAGTAGACATCATTTCCGGAAACAGGATTCTCCTGACTTATTACCTCGTTTATCTTACCGACATTGTTTACATAGACCTGTTTTTCACCGTTTTTGCCTCGCAGATAGCTCTCATAGTACTGCTCTAAGCCTGACTTACCTACTATATCATTTTGTGTATATGAGTCATCATCCTTTGACAGCTCATTATACTCGTCGGTAGATATCTTGCCTGTGTATCCTATGAGCGATGAAATATATTCAGGATAGTTGTACTTGCGGATGGTATCCTCTTCAATTGATATGCCGGTAAGAGTATCTGAATGCTCATTGACATATGCTACTATCGAATCATTTACATCATTTGCAATAGTAGTGGTTTTGTATTTAGTGAATCGGTTCTGTTTTATGGCATATCTCATCACTACAATATCATAAGTGGCCTGTGTATCATACTTGCTGCTTATATCAAAGCATTCATTCTGGTCAGAGCTTAGAAAATCAATAATATTCTGGGCGCTGGCATTTGCCTCGTCAAATCCAAGTGCTTTATTGTATTCGAGCTTATCATATTTCTTTCCGAACACATCTGACAGAAATCTCTTTTTTGAAGTTTCAGATGTGAATGTAAAGCTGTATGTACCATCATCGTTTAAAACAACCGGAAAATCATTGTATATGGAGCCGCCATTGTTTTTTATCACATTGATAATTTCATTAAGCTCTTTGTTTAAAAGACGATTGTGCTCCTTCGTAGATGAATAGCTGCCGTTGTCTGAGATGACTACAGAATATGCAAGCTGATTGTAAGCAAGCAGCTCACCATTTACATCGTATATATTGCCTCTTGATGCCTCTATGGACAGCGGCTTTTTAATCAGCATTATGAAGTTTTTCTGATAATCTGCACCTTTAATAATCTGAAGGGTAAAAGACTCTTTCGGCAAGCAGGGCAAACATGAAAATAATTACTGCTGCCAATACAAAAAGTCTTGAGCTGAAAAATTTCTTCAGAAAATCTTTTTATATCATAAATCAAATTTCTTTTGCTCTCCTTTTCTCGTGTGCTTCCAGCTTCTGGTTTAACTTAAGAAATACCAAATACAAAAGTATACTGATAACCATTGTGTATACAAATTCAGGTATGATAATTGACTTCAGATAGTACAAAAGCTAAATCTGCCACGCAGTAAAAACATGAAAAAAGTATACTACCAGATTGTAAACAAATCGCTGCCTCTATCAGAAGCATAGGAAGCTTTTATATCGTCAGGATAGAATCTTTTCTGGAATAATCCATTGATAAAAACCGATATACATATATATTAAAGCATACAGTCCTATATAATTTCCGCAAAAATATGTCAATAAGCAGGCCGCAAAAGAAGCCTACCCACAGTCCTTCCTTTTTGCCACGCATAAAGCCAAGGATGATACGGCTATAATCAACAGGTTTGGTGAGATATTGGCAAAGGAAAGAGTCTTAAACAGCGTGGTCTGCAATAAAAAAGCATAAAGTTATTATTATAAATAAAACAATTCTACGTCTCATGCTGCTCCTTACTTATTTTCAGTTGAATTTTCAGTCTGGCTGTCACCGGCTGTTTCTGTACTTTCGGTGTCGTCAGCTGTCTTAGTGTCACCGGTCTGCTTAAGCTGTGTTATGACCATGACATTTTCGATATGCTCAAAATCTACAACCGGTGTGATAGTGCCGGATTTTGTCAGATTGTTGGAATTATTTTCGATTTTTGTCACATAGCCAATCAGTATGCCCTGCTGGTAACGGTCTGACACGTATGAGGTAACAACAGGATCGCCCTCTTTCACCTTGTTGTCGTCATCCTTTAACTCCGTAAAGGTAATTACCTTGTCATCGTTCATGGTTTTTATATTGCCACTGACGGTGAGGTTGTCCTCCGTGGTGGAAACCATGCCACTGACCTTGCTGGCATCATCTATGATACAGCGTACCTTGGCAAAATTATCGCCAGCATCGGTAACAATACCTACAAGTCCGCTTCCCGCAAGCACATTCATGCCTACGTCCACTCCATCCTTTTTTCCTTTGTCGATAGTAAAGGTAGAAAACCAGTTTCCGCTGTCCTTTGCTATGACACTGGCAGCAACCTTGGGATATGATGGATATTTGGCATCCAAATCAAGAAGCTGTCTGTAATTGTCAAGCTCATACTGTTCAAGTTTGTTGGTTGTGAGATGTGTTGTAAGCTCTTCTACCTCGGCCTTGAGCTTTTTATTCTCAGCCTTGACATTTTTTTTTAATGTGCGTATTTCTGTAACCTTATCTGAAATGTGGATTCCAAAGCTGTTTATACCCTTTCTGCATTGGGATGAATACATATCCGGCAACAGTCTTTAAAGGACCACCGGAGATATTTAAGGTAAGGCTTAACAGCATGGTCACAAAGCAGACTGCTGTCATAATCAACAGTGTGTATCTTGCAGGCAGCTTTTTATTGTGCTTTCTCTTTCGATTGCGAAAATTCTTACTCATGTTAACCTCGGTTATTATTTTTTTGATGCTGAACGGAAGTCTCTTATATTTTGAATCAGAAACTATTTGTACGAGTCCGCGTACTGCACTCTCCTCAGGACATTCTGAGCAGATGACCTTTATACCTGTAATCTGTTCAAAGAGCTGGTCAAGTCCTGCAAGCTGTGAGCCGCCTCCTGTGATATAAATGCCTGAATGGATGATATCCTTTGCAAGCTCAGGCGGAGTCTTCTCAAGAATCATTTTTATTGATGTGCATATAGACTCAAGGTTTGACTTCATAGCCTCGTAAACGATCTTTGAACCAATTTCCATCTCAATAGGCAGGCCGCTTACCACATCACGTCCCACTATGACCATACTGTCCTCTCTTCCCGGAAGTGCAGAGCCTATAGTCTCCTTCAACAGCTTTGCAGTCTTTTGTCCGATTACAAGATTGAACTCCTTTCGCACAAAGGAGATAATTGACTCGTCAAGTCTGTTGCCACCGAAATGAAGCAGGTCACTAAGCACCAGGCCACCGAGTGAAATAACGGATGTCTCTGTTGTGTCAGCGCCCATATCTACTATCATGACACCGGTTGGCTCGTTTACATCTATTCCAAGACCTACAGCATCAGCGATAGGCTTCTCACAGAGCATGACCTTTTTAGGCTTTGATTTGCTCTTATAGAAGAGCTCGTAGAATGCTCTTTTCTCTACATCTGTGATATCTGTCGGCACAGCGATGATGAACTCGGCATTTTTGATACGTGCCTTTGTCTTGTGCTCCAAAAAGTCAAAAATCATAGTCTGAAGCAGATTATAGTCAGCAATAACTCCCTCTACAACAGGAAATATGACGTTGATTGTCTCAGGCGCCTTTTCATACATGGCATATGCGCGGTCTCCATATGCATATATCTGATTTTTGTCTATTACGGCTATTGTGTTTTTCTCAAGCATTGTCTTGCCTGTAGCCTTTGAGTATACCTTGAAATTGTTTGTTCCCAGATCAATTCCGTAAACGTTGTTGCTCATAATAATTCTACCTCGTCTTCTGTTTATATAAGTTTATTTTCATAGAAGCTATAATATTCGTTATCTCCGATTATGATATGGTCACAAAGCTCTATGGAAAAAATCCCTGAGCCCTCAATTAATCTGTCTGTGACAGCAATATCATTTCTGCTGGGAGTACAATCTCCGCTTGGATGATTGTGCAATAAAACAAGCTTTGATGCATTTTTGTCCAGGGCGGTCCTGATGATGGAGCCTATGTCCACTACAGATGAGCTTAGTGAACCCTTGGATATGAACTTGTCTCCTAAGAATCTGCTTTTTCACATCAAAATAGGCACAAATGACGACTTCATTTGTTAGATGCCTCATCTGCTCCATATAGTAGTCAGCTATTGTCTGAGGATTATTCATTCTGATGCTCTGAACCTTTTTTGTCTTTGCTATACGAAGCGACAGCTCTGCTATCGCCTTAAGCTGTATAGCTTTTATCTGCCCCTATCCCGGGGATACTAAGAAGCTCCTCATAGGACATCTCATAGAGATTGAGCAGATTACCATGCCTGCCGGAAAGTATGTCCTGCGCAATATCAATCACAGTCTTGTCCCTTGTGCCGGTCTTTATAATGATGGCAAGTAAATCAGCGTCTGACAGGCCTGATGCTCCAAGCGATAAAAATTTCTCATATGGTCGCTCAGAAGCCGGCAGATTTTTAATTGTTTTGTTATTATGCATTAATCCCTTTCGCTTCTCCCAGGCGATTGACAACGGATTTAAGCAAAGTTTTCAGTTAATTGTAGCACACCTAATCAAGCTTTTAACAAGATTTCTCTCATAAAGTTTTTGTAAAGACATCAAAATTCCAAGCTTTGCATGGTACCATGTGAGTCCTCCCTGGAAATAAACCGCATATGGCGGCTTCACAGGGCCATCGGCAGAAAGCTCAATGGATGAGCCCTGCACAAATGCACCTGCTGCCATGATGACATCACTGTCATAGCCCGGCATAGCCCATGGCTCAGGGGTCACATAGCTGTCTACAGGTGCTGCTGCCTGTATGCCCTCGCAGAAGGCTATCATGGCATCGCGGTTATTGAACTCTACAGCCTGTATGATATCGTGGCGGCTTTCAGTACCGTCAGGAACCACCTTAAAACCAAGCTTTTCATAGATTTTTGCAGCAAAGATTGCTCCCTTTAATGCTCCGCTTACGACAGTCGGTGCAAGGAAAAAGCCCTGATAAAATGACTGGATGACTCCGAGTGAAGCTCCAACCTCCTTGCCAAGCCCCGGAGATGTGAGACGGTATGCGGCATTTTCAACACATTCCTTTTTGCCGACAATATAGCCTCCCATTGGTGCAAGTCCACCTCCCGGATTTTTTGATAAGCGAGCCAACCATCATGTCCGCTCCAACCTGGATAGGTTCTGTATCCTCAACAAACTCACCGTAGCAGTTATCGACCATACAGATCACATCAGGCTTTATGCTCTTTACAAAAGCAATGAGCTCGCCTATTCTTTTGACCGAAAGTGTAGGTCTTGTAGCATAGCCCTTAGAGCGCTGGATTGTGACAAGCTTCGTTTTTTCATTGATGGCTTTCTTTATTCCGTCATAGTCAAACTCACCGTCAGGCAGTAAATCAACCTGCGCATATGTGATGCCGTACTCAGCAAGTGAGCCCTTTGAAGGGCGTATGCCTATTACCTCATCAAGTGTATCGTAAGGCTTTCCGACAGGGCTTAAAAGCTCATCGCCCGGGCGCAGGTTTGACATGAGGGCAAGTGCAAGTGCATGTGTGCCACAGGTAATCTGAGGCCTTACAAGTGCATCTTCTGCGCCAAAACAGTCTGCGTACACTCTCTCAAGTGTATCCCTTCCGAGGTCATTGTAGCCGTAGCCGCTTGATGCCTGGAAGCACTCTGCGCTCACCTTGTTTTTCTGCATGGCGGCTATGACCTTAAGCTGATTATACTCAGCATTTGTGTCTATTTTGTCAAAACGCTCCTTAAGCTCCTTTTCTACAGAGGTTCCGAAATCCAAAACCTCCTTTGATATTCCAAGTGTCTCATACTGCCTGTAAATGGCTTCATTGGTATCTAACAAATTATAATCCTCTTTTCTGCTAAAATTTCTTGTATTTTATTTAATATTTTATTATCATCATATGAATATTCATTTTTTTCTATCCATATGGTATCTTTTTCTCTCCTAAACCAGGTTAGCTGTCTCTTTGCAAAACGCCTTGACTCAAGCTTTACCTTGTCCACAGCCTCATCAAGTGAATATTCTCCATCAAGATATGCAAGGATTTCCTTGTAGCCTATGCCCTTCATGGATACCATATCGCTCGTACAGCCCATTGCCTTTAGCTTTTTCACCTCATCGACAAGTCCGTTTGAAACCATGATATCAACTCTCTTATCTATCCTTTCATAGAGTCTTTGTCTTACATCATCCAGTACAAAATAGGCAAAGCTGTATGGTGACTGCTTGGCTCTTTCAGTCTCATTGTGCTTTGAAATCGGCTCATGGCAGGTGTGATAGTATTCAATTGCCCTGATGACGCGCTTTACGTTATTCTCATGGATGCTCTCGTAGGATGCAGGGTCGATATCCTTAAGCTTTTCATGCAGTGCATGGTTTCCGTGCTCGTTAGCAAAGTCGTAAAGGCTTTTTCTGTATGCCTCATCCACATCCTGCTTTGTGAAATCAATGTCATACAAAAGTGCCTGTATATAAAAGCCGGTGCCGCCGACAACTATCGGTATCTTTCCTGCTTCGTATATCTCATTAAGTGCTTTTTTGCCATATCCTTAAAGATAAATACATTGAACTCGTCAGAGGGCTCAAGCTCATCTATCAGATAGTGCTTTATGCCGTCCATCTCATCGACTGTAACCTTCGCAGAGCCTATATCCATGTATTTGTATACCTGCATGGAATCCGCGGATATTATAGCACCATTTATTTTTTTTGCAAGCTCAATCGATAGAGCTGTCTTTCCTACTGCTGTCGGTCCTGTCAGGACAATCATCGGTTTTTGTGTCATATTGCACCTCAGTCCAAATGTGTATGTTGTCATACGATACGTTTGAATTTCTTTTCTATCTCATATTTGCTCATAGAGATGATGGTTGGTCTGCCGTGTGGGCAGTTGTAAGGATTGTCGAGTGACAAAAGCTCATCTATCAGCTTATTTATCTCAGGAAGAGTAAGCTTGTCATTGCCCTTGACTGCTGCCTTGCACGACATGGATGCGACCTTTTCCGTGATGATATCAGGAGTCTGTCTGCCTGTCGAATTGGAAAAATCATCGAGCATCTCTATAAACAGATCCTTCATATCTATGTTAAACAAATTATCCGGAATTGCACTGATCATGTATTCCTTGCCGCCAAAATGCTCCACCTCATAGCCAAACTGTTCTATCTGAGGTCTGTATTTCTCAAGCATCTCACATTCCCTGGCATCAAGTGTCATGACAATCGGAGGGCTTATGCGCTGTGATGTGAAATCCTTATTGGCAAGTCTTGCCATCGTTTTTTCATACAGCACCTTCTCATGAGCTGCATGCTGGTCTATGATATAAAGCTTGTCCTCAAACTCTATTAACCAGTATGTCTTAAAGAGCTGGGCTATGATGGAAAACTGCTTCTTGGAGCTTGCTGTAAGAAAAACCTTGGCGTAATCGCCGAGTGTCTGCTGGGTTCCGGTGACAACCTGTGCAGGTTCATACGCGGTGGAAGTCTCAGGCGCTTTTGCAGCAGGTTCTATTGCTGAGTAATTTTTACTGCTGACGTCACGCTCTGTCCGTACACGCTCCTTGATTCCGCGGCCCTCACCTCATTGATACGCCTCTTCTCAAACGGCTCCGGTATTGGCTCCTTATACTCATGCACTATCTTTTTAGGCGCCGGCGTACTGTCTACAGGCACATCGGGAATCATCTCCTTGTGGGATAGAATTGCATATATTGTGTCACACAATTCAACATATATCTCGTTGTTGTTGTCGAACCTAAGCTCCATCTTGGTCGGATGCACGTTGACATCCAGCTCACTGAAAATGTAAAGTAAAGCACTGTAAACGGATACTGGTGCTGCATTAGAAAGCTCTTGTAGGCCTCCTCGATAGCGCGTGACAATATATTGCTCTTTACATATCTGCCGTTTATGAAATAATTCTCATAATTTCTGTTGCCCCTCGTGATGACAGGCTTTCCTATAAAGCCCTCCACCTTAAAGTATTCGCATTCATGCTTCACCTCAAGCAGTGATGACGATATCTCGCGTCCGAATATATGGTATATGATATCCTTTCTGTTGCCGTTTCCGGAGGTGTGAAGCTTTGTCTGGTTATTGTTTATGAACTTAAACGATATATCAGGATGCGAAAGCGCAAGCTTTTCAACCATATCGCTTATGTAGCTGCCCCTCTGTCTGTGCTGTCTTTAAAACTTGCGTCTTGCCGGAACATTATAAAACAAATCCTTTACTATGAAGGTAGTACCGTCCGGAGCACCGATTTCCTCGTTGGAAAGCTCCTTCGAGCCTTCAATCACATATCTGGTGCCGGTGAGCTCATCGTATGTCTTTGTGATAAGCTCAACGCGGGCAACGGCCGAGATGTTTGACAGTGCCTCACCTCTGAAGCCGAGTGACTTTACTGTGAGTAAATCCTCTGCCGAGCGGATTTTGCTCGTGCTGTGGCGGTAAAATGCAACTGCAACCTGGTCTCTTTCAATTCCGCAGCCGTTGTCGGTGATACGGATGAATGAGATTCCACCATCCTTTATCTCCACAGTAATGGCTGTGGAGCCTGCATCTATGGCATTTTCCACCAGCTCTTTAACCACGGAGCACGGACGCTCAACAACCTCCTGCAGCTATTTTATCTATTGTTTCCTGATTTAATATGGCAATATTTGGCATTTTAATCCTTTCTACCAGCGGTTTTTAACCTTGTTCTGGAGCTGATACAGCTTGTTTAACGCATCAAGTGGTGTCATGTTGCCTATGTCTATGCTTCGAAGCTCATCAATTATGTCATCATCCTTCACTGTGTCGAAAAGTGAAATCTGTGTCATATCAACCTCGTCAAGATGCTCCTTTTTTTATGCTTGTGACCAGTGTCAACGGATATGCTTTTTACAGTATCTGTGATATCATTTGCAACAAGCTGCTCTGCGATTTCCTTTTGGCACGCTCTATGACTGAATCCGGCAGACCTGCAAGCTTTGCAACCTGTATGCCGTAGCTTCTGTCAGCTCCACCCTTTACGATTTTTTTTCTTAGGAATACTATATCATCGCCCTTTTCCTTTACAGCGATGCAATAGTTATTTACACTGTCAAGCTTTGCCCTCAAGCTCAGTGAGCTCGTGATAATGGGTTGCAAAAAGCGTCTTTGCTCCGAGGAGCTTTGGATTACTTATATGCTCTACAACTGCCCAGGCGATGCTTAGTCCGTCAAATGTACTCGTGCCTCGTCCAATCTCATCGAGAATGAGCAGGGATTTTGCGGTTGCATTTCTTAGTATATTTGCCACCTCGTTCATCTCAACCATAAATGTACTCTGTCCAGAAGCAAGGTCATCAAAAGCTCCGACTCTCGTGAAGATACGGTCTACAATACCGATATTTGCAGTTTGTGCAGGTACAAAGCTTCCAATCTGTGCCATGAGAACGATAAGTGCTGTCTGTCTCATGTAGGTAGATTTACCTGCCATGTTTGGTCCCGTGATGATTGAGATTCTGTTTTTGTGCTGATCCAGATATGTATCGTTTTCTATAAACATGTCATTTGTAATCATTTTTTCAACTACAGGATGACGGCCGTTTTTTATGTCTATTATTCCGCTTTCATTTATCTTTGGTTTGCAGTAATTATTCTGGCTGGCAACAAGAGCAAGCGAAGCAAAAACATCAATCTGTGCTATAGCTCTGGCTGTTTTCTGAATCCTTGAAACATTGTCGGAAATCTGTTTTCTTACATCACGAAACAGCTCATACTCAAGTGATGTGAGCCTGTCTTCAGCTCCAAGAATGGTATCCTCAAGCTCTTTGAGCTCCGGTGTGATGTAGCGCTCTGCGTTTGTCAGTGTCTGTTTCCTCACGTAATAATCCGGAACCATATCCTTGAAGGAGTTTGTGACCTCAAGATAATAACCGAATACTTTGTTATACTTGATTCTTAAGTTTTGATGCCTGTTTTTTTCACGCTCACCGGCTTCAAGCTCTGCAAGCCATGTCTTTCCTTTGGTTTTGCGTCTCGAAGACGGTCAACCTCCTCGTTGTAGCCAGCTTTTATGATATCTCCATCGCGCTGTGAGATAGGCGGCTCATCTTCAATGGATGAAAGTAAAAGCTCATATATATCCTTAAGCTCGTCGAACTCTTCATTAATCTCATCGGTAAGCTCACACGGTATGTCTGAAAGCTGCTGCTTTATTGGTGGAAGCATTTTTAAAGAATCCCTGAAGGCAATAAGGTCGCGCGGATTGGCTGACTGGTAGGTGATTCTTGTGATGAGACGCTCAAGGTCATAAATAGGATTAAGGTATTCCCTGATTTCATCTCTTGTGATTTCGTTTGCATTAAGTGCTTCGATAAGCTTCTGGCGCTTTATTATCTCTGCCTTTTCGATAAGAGGCTGCTCGACATAGGTGCGAAGCAGTCTTGCTCCCATAGCCGTACGTGTCTTATCGAGTACCCAAAGCAGTGAGCCTCTCTTTTGCTTTTCACGAAGGGTATCTATAAGCTCCAAATTACGTCTTGATGAGCTGTCTATTATCATATATTTGCCTATTGAGTACGGATGAATCTCAAGTATATTGTCGAGCGAGTTCATCTGCGTCTCATAAAGGTACTTTAACAGGGCGCCGGCAGCTATGACTCCACTCTCATAATCCTCAAGGCCCAGAGCATTTATTGTCTGTACGTGGAAATGTGAAAGCAGTGTCTCATTTGCAAGACCATCAGAAAAATACCATGAGTCGAGTGCTGAAACAGTAATTGACAGCCTGTTTTTCATATCGTCAACATCTATTCCGCTCATGTAGAAGGCCTCGTTGCATATGATTTCCGATGGATTAAATCTGCTCACCTCATCTAACAGCTTTCTTTCCGTATCCACCTCTGTCGTAAAAAAATCACCTGTTGTGACATCACAGGTTGCTATGCCGTATTTGTCTTCAGTGTATACAATCGACATTATGTAATTGTTTTTTGCCTCATCTAAAGAAGCCATATCAGTGTTTGTGCGCGGTGTCACAACACGGATTACCTCTCGCTTTACGATTCCCTTTGCCTGCTTTGGATCCTCCATCTGTTCACAGATAGCTACCTTGTGACCGTTTGATACGAGTCTGTTGATATATGAGTCTGCCGCATGAAACGGTACTCCACACATAGGAGCTCTTTCTTCAAGTCCACAGTTTTTGCCTGTGAGTGTAAGCTCAAGCTCCTTTGAAACCATTATCGCATCATCAAAAAACATCTCATAAAAATCACCGAGACGGTAAAATAAAATACAATCTTTATATTCTTCTTTGGTCTGCAGATAATGCTGCATCATTGGTGATACTTCTGCCACGAATATTTCCTCTCTTTACGTGTATAAATATTATTCATGTGTATAAATATTATTTAAAATCCGGCCTATATTTTTTAATAATTGCTTCTGCGACCTTTATGCCGTCGATTGCCGCAGATGTAATGCCTCCTGCATAGCCTGCGCCCTCTCCGCAAGGGTATACACCCGAGATGTTGCTCTCAAAGGATTCATCTCTTTTTATGCGAAGCGAAGAAGATGTGCGTGTCTCCATACCGGACAAAATTGCATCTTTTCTGTCAAAAGCCATGTATCATATGACCAAAATGTTCCATTCCAAGCTTGAATGACTGCTCCATGTCAGCATTCATCAGTCCGTTCAGCTTTGCAAAGACTGTGTTTCCCTTTGTACAGGAGCTAAAATCACCGTATGCTGTTGTTAATCTGTCATCACAGAAATCACCGAAAAGCTGCTGTGGTATTAAACCATTGCCTCGCTTATAATTTTCTGTTTCAAGCTTTTCCTGATATCTCACTCCGGCGAGGGCATCATCTGCTCCGAAATCCTTCGGCGAAACAGATACTATGATGGCACTGTTCGCATTTTTGCTGTTTCTGTCGTGATAGCTCATGCCGTTAACCACCGTGTGATTTTCGGTTGACGATGAGTTGACCACATATCCTCCCGGACACATGCAGAATGAATAGACTCCTCTGCCATTCGGAAAATTGGATGTGACCTTGTATGGGCTTGGCGGAAGTATGATTTTCTTTTGAATACCATACTGTGATTCATCTATCATGCGCTGCGGATGCTCCACGCGGAAGCCGACTGCAAAGCTCTTGCATTCCATATCAAAGCCTTTGTTGTAAAGCATATCAAATGTATCTCTGGCGCTGTGTCCGAGTGCCAGAACGCATACATCTGTCTTTATCTCACTATTACTGTTACTGTCAGAATCCGTGTAAACACTTAATAGCTTTTGGGAAACTATGTCAAGATTGTTTACACAGGTGTCAAATACAAATGTAGCACCTTTGTCAACCAAAAACTCACGCATATTGACAATTACTTCTGAAAGTACATCAGTACCAATATGTGGCTTGTTGTCATAAAGTATGGACGGATCTGCCCCAAATCGCACAAATGTCTCAAGCACAAGACGATTTCTGCCCGAAGGATCCTTTACGGATGTATTCAGCTTGCCGTCTGAAAAGGTTCCGGCACCGCCCTCACCAAACTGTACATTGCTTTTGGGATTAAGTATGCCGCTCTCCCAGAATTTTTGTACATCGCAGGTTCTTTTCTCAACCCGGCTGCCACGCTCGATAACTATCGGGCGAAAACCTGCCTCTGCCAATATATATGCACAAAACAGCCCTGCAGGTCCTGCCCCTGCAATAACAGGTCGCCTGTCAAGCGATATATTTCCATGCGCAGGTATCCGGTACTCTTTTTCTTTGTATATGAGCACAGATGAGCTGGCTGCTCTTTTTACAATTGCTTCTTCGCTATTTTTTGTATCCTCTATCTCTACAGCAACTGAATATGTATAGAACAGCTCAGGCTTTTTTACGCGCGTCAAGTGATTTCTTTAATATGCGGTATGTGAAGCCTGTCTTGGCATTGAGCTTAAGCATTTTTATTATTTTCTTTTTTAATGCCTCATCACTGTGCGTGACGGGGAGCTTTATCTGGTTAATTTTAATCATTTACTGCATTTCTCCTGCTATATATCCACTTGTCCATGCCCACTGCAGATTGTAGCCACCGCATATGCCGTCCACATCAAGCAGCTCGCCGCAAAAGTAAAGCCCCGGATGGATTTTGGACTCCAATGTACGTACATCTATTTCCTTTGTATATATGCCGCCTGCACACACCTGTGCAAATTCGGCTCCTCTTGGCTTTTTTACCGAAACGGCTGTATGCTTTATTGAGCGGGTAAGACTTTTACAATCATCATCTGTCAACAGCCTTCCCTTTTTGTCAGGAGATACACCTGATTTGTGTATCAGCTCAAGAAGAAGCTTATTGTTTAAAAGTCCGTTAAGCATCTCATTTAGCGAGCGGTTGTCTGTCGTTGTAATGCTTCTGTCCTTTATGTATCCGTTAAGCTCATCATCACTGAAAGCCGGCAAAAGTCAATTATCACCTCGACCCTTTGACCTTTATCGAGGGCTCTTGACATAAGACTTGAAATCTGAAAAACCGGGATGCCTGAGATGCCATAGTCAGCTAACTGCAGCTCCCCTGTATTTTGCTCTGTCATTTGACCGTCTATCACGGAAGCGACAGTGGCATCGCATCTGACACCTGTGATTTTTTTGAAATTTAGACCATCACAACTAAAGCCGCAAAGCGCGGGTAATGGCTTTTGAATATGATGTCCGAGAGCTTCTATCTGTCGAAACAGGCTTCCGTCACTTCAAGCTTCGGGGAAGCCGTAAGGCCACACGCTATGATAAGCCTTTTGGACTTAAAGCTGCCCTTGTCTGTTTGGATGCAGTAACCGGTCCGGTCATCTGTCTTCTTAGTTGCCGCATTAATAGCAGAATTTGTGTCCTCAGCTGTAATCCTTGCAGCCTTGATTTCTGTAATACTAATACCTGTTTTCACATCTACATGAAGCCTCATAAGCTCCATTCGAAAGGCTGCCACAACAGATGCTGCCTGCCTTGAATTTGGATAAATGTAGCCAGCATTGTCATATGCAGGTATTCCAAGTTTTTAAAAAAACGTATTGTGTCTGCATGATTAAATTGCGACAACCCGTTTTTAATCAGTGCTTTACTGCCGTGGAATTTGTTTACGGACATATCAGTGTTTGTGAAATTACATCTGCCGTTTCCTGTTGCCAGTATTTTCTTTCCTATATCATCGCCTTGTGCTCTAAAAAGTGCCACACGTGCTCCCTTTGATGCAGCAGTTGCTGCCGCCATCAGCCCGGATGCACCGGCACCTATTATAATTACATCGTACATATTCTTTCCCCTAACTGATTTATTTTAACATTAACTCGAATAGCTTTCAAGAAAATCGTACAAATCAGTTTCGTTAAAAAAGTAGAGTCCATTTGTAACCTTATTTTTTGCTTCATCTGGCAGTTCTTCAAAATACACGCCTGTGTCAAAGTATTTTTCACTTGCAGTGCCATTGTATACAGACAGCATTCCGGAGTCATTTTTGATGCAGTATTTTGCATTCTTAGCCTCATTTGATGTCAGAAGGCTCTCTTTTTCATTTTTTTTCTTCTTTATCATTTTCATTGCTTTGTGCAATTATCGCAGCCTTGTCTGCTGCTCTTTGCGTATTGATTTTTTCTATCATAACAAGTGCAAGAAGAATTACAACAATAGTTAAAAAACAGATACTGATTTTGCTTTTCATATTATCACCTCAAAATCAGTATCTGTAAATTTTGTTATTTATTCAATTTTATAATAAATGACATTTTTTTGCCACTTTTATGATAAGTGTGCCCTTTGGAAAATGTCTAAGCTCATCCTCAGTCAGTCCCTTGAGCAAAAGCAGCGCAACTGCATATGACATAACCGCAATGATTGCAGCAAGAATGAAGGCGATAATCTCAATATGACATGACAGGCCTTGTAAAGTATAAAGTATACTATATACGAAATAACTCCCATTATGAGCGAGCTTATGGTAGGTATGATAAAGGTCTTTTTATTTCCTGCTTAAAGCCACTGTACTTCTTTAAAGCCATGCTGTTCATAAAGCACATGAGCAATGCAAAAAACGTATTGGCAAGCACAACTGCATGTATATTGAGCCTGAATATGAGCATAAGAAGTATGAGTACTATGACATGCGCTACAATCGATATCGCAGCGTTGATTACAGGAACTTTGAGCCTGTCAATTCCCTGCAGTAGTCCGTTGGACAGAGTTGAAAGCGAGTAAAATACTACCGCAACCGCACCGACATACATCATAAGTGATGCCTCAGCATTTGTTACACGGGTGCTTGAGAACAGTATATTAAATATTGGCAGTCCAAACACGGCAAGCCCTACTGCACATGGGAATGCGACAACCATGATAAAGCGTGTGGAAAGATTAATCTGTCCTCTCACTGCCTCCATATCGTCCCTGTGATATGCGCCTGTAAGCACCGGCACAAAGGATGCTGCCATAGCTGATGCTATGGATATAGGCACATTGATTAAAAGCTTGTACTTTCCGGTGTATACCCCCCACCATATGTCTATATCATTCTGAGTGTATCCCTGAAGCAGTGCAACCTGCTTGAATATACCCTGGTCTATGATGCCACTGATATTGTATATAGTAGTACTTAAAAGCACCGGAATAACCGTAATTACAAGAATCTTCATGGTATAGCCAAATGAGCTCACCCTGACATTGCGCTCTTTTTTCATCTGCCTCTTGAACACCTTCATATAGATGGCAAAGATAAATACTACAAATAAAAGAGCCGCTACAGAGCCAAGCACTGTTCCAAGTGTACCGCCTGCTGCACCATAGGCAGCGGCATAGTGCTCCCTTGTCACCAAGCACTGCACCAATCCTTGTACCTGTACGGTATAGCACATATGCAGCCCATACACTGACTATGGCATTTACTATCTGCTCTATTATCTGTGAGACGGCACTTGGCATCATAGTACCCAGTCCCTGGAAAAAGCCTCTGATGACACCAAGCACTGCAACTACCAAAAGTCCCGGAGCCAGTACTCTTAAGGCAAAAATACTGTATGGTGTGTTAAGAAGCGTTGTTGCAAAAAAAAAAATTGCCACCAAAAAACAGTATGAGTGCCACTGTTGTGCCACTGATGGTTGCAAAAAGCAGAGCACACTTCAGTATCTGATACGTCGCAGTCCGCCTCTTTTTTGCCATCTGGGCTGAAACCATCTTTGATACGGCAAGTGGTAAGCTGTATGATGATATAATCAGCATGACATTATATATTTCAAAGGCTGTGGAATAATAGCCGATTCCGATATCGCCCAATATACGCTGCATCGGTATACGATATATGAGTCCTATTATTCTGCTTATGATAGATGCTACGGCAAGTATGGAGCCCTGTACTAAGGCATTGCTTGCCCCATTGTTTTTTTTAGACATTTATAAATCCTCTGTTTCAATTGATAACCAGCTTAAATATTAGCGTGTTATACCTAAAGCGTCAAGTATTTTTCTCTGGTGCTCTTCCATTATGGCAGCCTCATCAGCCTCCATGTGGTCATATCCGAACAGATGAAGCATGCTGTGTGTAATCAGAAAGGCAAACTCTCTTTTTTTTCGCTGTGTCCGTATTCTAAGGCCTGCTCCTTTACTTTGTCGACGGATATGATAATGTCACCTAGCATGACCTCTCCTGTATCAGGATTGAAATCATCCTCATTCTCATCTGAAAGGAAAGAAAAATCTCCGGGTGTTTCATATGAAAGCATCGGAAAAGATAATACATCTGTAGGCCTGTCTATCTGTCTGTACTCCTTATTGATGGCATGTATCCCTTCATTGTCTGTCAGCGTTAAATTAACCTCCGACTCATACGGAAAGCTCTCATGCTCATGTGAAGCAGAAACAACAGCTTCTGCGACCTTTTCATAATCAAAACTAAAATTGCATTCTACTTCTTTTTCGATAAAAAAACTCATTTAAGCAGCTCCTCCTTTGTAAGATAGTCTCGTATTTTTAAAAAGTGATTCATGGAAAGCCCTGATTCATCATACATTCCTGAGCTTGACAGCTCATTTAATGTCTGGATAATAAGTATCTCGTGATTCCATTCACTGTCTGCCACATCGTTTTTGATATGATCAAGCCTTACTATTAAAGCATCGACCATATGGATGAGTGCGGATTCAGGGGTCTGTGGATGTCTTAGCTTGCCATAGTACTCATAGAGTATATTGGTCAGCTTTTCAGGAAAATGCATGGCTAATGCCTGTTCCACTCCTTCCATGACGCTTTTATGCCTCTGCCACTGCCCTATGCGGTAATAAAGCCTCCTGCTGCACATAGCGCTGTGTCCAGTCCTGCAGCCTTTGCAGCCTTTATGGCAATCGTCGATACGAAATTGCCATGATTGTATTCAGAGAAATTGTGCTTTTTAAGCTGCTTTACAGCAGGAAAATCCTCCTCTATTATTGCTATAAGCCTGTCATTTGTTTCATCAGCGCTAAGTGGCTTAAATACCCTGGCACAAATGATGCCGATAAGCGAAACAATCATGCCGCTTACAGCTCCGGCAATAATAATGGAAACAGAAAACTCCTTTGTTGACATATAATAGAATATGCCCGGTGTCACAATGCTCATACTGATTGTGATCAGATATATACATATCTGAAGCTTGTCCTCCTTTAGCATCTTTGCAAGGATAGCACCTGTGATTACAAGAAGCAGCTCACATACGAGCTCAAAGCAGTCGCCGGATACAGTGATTGAAAGCAATATACAAAAATAAGTACCGCTTATAAAAGCCAGAAACTCATTGCCAATCAGACAAAGCAATATAGGAAAAATCATCACCGGCCTGCTGTACAGTGGCATAAAACCGCTTATGATACACACTACAGAGCAAGTGATAAACGCAAACGTAAACCTAAGATAATCAGTTCTTGAGTTGTTCGACAGCTGCAGTGTGTTCCGCTCGTACTCAAGCTCAAATAAAAGCAGCATATAAAATATGATATCTAAAAACCCATGCATATCCACTCATCCGGATATACATCACCAAGCAGACACAGCACAAATGAAAGAGCTAAGATTGATATAAAAATTGATATTAGTGATACAACCCTTCTCAATTGCTCATCCTCTGCTTTCTTGCAGTCTTTGCAGTCTGCTTATTTTCATAATCATCATATGCCTGAACGATTTTTTGTACAAGCGGATGACGCACGACATCCTTGCTTGTCAGATTGCATATGCCTATATCATCTATTTTTTAAGCACCCTAAGTGCCACATCAAGCCCTGATTTTGCTCCCGGTGCAAGATCCTTTTGTGTCGCATCACCTGTCACGACAACCTTTGAGCCAAAGCCGATTCGTGTAAGAAACATCTTCATCTGTGCAGGAGTTGTATTCTGTGCCTCATCAAGTATGATAAATGCATTGTCAAGTGTACGGCCTCTCATGTACGCAAGAGGAGCCACCTCAATAAAGGCCCTTTTCCATGTTGCGCTGAAAGCTCTCAGCTCCCATTATCTGATAAAGAGCATCGTACAACGGTCTCAAATATGGGTCAATCTTGCTCTGCAGATCTCCCGGCAGAAAGCCAAGCTTCTCGCCTGCTTCAATCGCAGGACGTGTCAGGATAATACGACCCACCTGCTCATTTTTAAAAGCTGTTATAGCCATTGCCATGGCAAGATAGGTCTTTCCTGTTCCGGCAGGACCCCATGCCAAACACAATCATCTTTTTCCTGATTGCATCGACATATTCCTTCTGTCCTATGGTTTTTGGCTTTACAGGCTTGCCATTTATTGTGTGACAAATGATATCCTTGTCAATCTCAACAATCTCACTGCCTCTATGCTCCTCTAAAAGTGCAAGTGCATAGTTTACGTTCTGCTCTGTAATGACGTTGTCTCTCTCAGCCAGCGCAATGAGCTGCTCGAACACCTCTTTTGCCCCATCAATATTTCCCCTGCGCTCCGATAATCTTTAAGGAATCATCTCTTAAGACAAGCGTTACGTGCAGTGTGCGCTCTATTTTCTTGGCGAATGCATCAAACTGCCCAAAGACGTTTGGTATATATTCGCCCGGTATTTTTATAGATACTTCATTTAAACTCATTAGCTCATGTGCCTTTCAATCAAAATATTTTTCATTATAACATAAAAATAAAATTTGTCATAATTTACCTATAATTTATTCCCTCTGATATATCAATTTTCATGGTATTTTTTTTCTATGTATATACTGCACCATGTGATATCGGGATATTTTTCCTCAAGCTTCTTTTCAAGGAGGCTGTAATCTGCTCTCTTGTGGCTGCCTATTGTTACATTTTCAATCTCCATAAAGGAGATGACCGACTCATCATACGTGAAACGGTTTCCTTCAGGCACAATGTGCCAGATTCTTGTGCAGATGAGTGCATGTATACAAAAAACGCCGGTAATTGCAGCCGTAATAATACGTATTTTATATAGAAATGCTCTTATAGCAAAGTATCCCTGTCTTTTTACCACGAGAAGCCTTGTATGCGTCTTTTTCAGGTGCGGCTTCATTAGAAAAATATCTTCTGTACTGCAGCAGGCCTCATATTCCTTTGGACTTACATATTTAAGGTTCCATATTTTTATATGGTTTGCCGTGCACAGATTTATGAAGCGCCTGATATTGCAGCCTGTTAGCCTTACTGTTGCATAAGCTTTAATACCATATATAACACCCTTTAAATGACCGGCTATTATTATTAAATCCTTTGTAAATTCCTTGATTTCAAGGCGGCTGCCGGATATTTTTATGGTACTGTCTGCTGCCCTTACAGTTACGGCCTTGTCCGAAAATGACAGAATACCCTTGTGGTTTTCTATAGTCAACTCATTATAACCATATGCTGTTACAATTGGAAGCCCTAGCACTATGTCCTTTGGAAGCTCGAACGAATCAGTTACTTTTTGCATCTTCATATATTAACATATGTTTATTTAGGCTGAATTATGCCGGTTATTTGTGGTACGGCTCATTATTGCTGATGCGAAACGACCTGTAAATCTGCTCCAGTAAAATTACGCGCATGAGCTGATGAGGAAATGTCATTTTAGAAAATGAAAGCTTATAGTCAGCGCGCTTCAATACATCATCGGACAGCCCCAGAGAGCCTCCTATTACAAAAAACAAGATGACTTTTTGCCGCCTGTCATAAGTTTATCCATCTTCTGTGACAGCTCAACCGAATCAAGCTGTTTTCCATCTATCGCCAGACAAAATACATATGCATCGTCTTTTTTATATTTTTAAGAAGCCTCTCACCTTCTTTTTTTTTTACGATGTCTATCTCTGTCTGTGTGGCCTGTTCGCTTGTCTTTTCATCGGAAAACCTCAGTGATTTCAAGCTTACAGTAACGGCTTAGGCGCTTTGAGTACTCAGCAATCGCATCTCTGTAAAATTTTTCTTTAACTTTTTCCTACACATAATATTGTAATTTTCATCGTTTCATTATAACATATAACTATAATTAAACAATATGGAGGCCGTATGAAAATATACGTTGATGAACAAAAACGATACGAGGATACAAAAGCAACCGGACAGTGCTTCACCGTAGTCGGTGCGATAGGGCTTATTGCTATTGTGCTGCTTGATACAGGCGTTATAAAACTTGCCGCTTTAGACTCGGTAAACAAGCTCATGGTTTCTATCGTAATGGGGCTTGTTTTCTTGATATTTTTATCATAGGAATGAAGTCATTTATGGAGCTTAAGGACATTTCAAAAAAATTGACCGGAATAATTCCCTCGAAGAGGAAATCATGGAATACGTGACCGTTACTCATAGGGACGAGCTTATGACTTTAGCGTCATCTGGTGAAAAAGGAGATGCCTGCTCAGGTGATTTATACTACAAAAGAGCTGAGCTTATCACATCAGTCATTACTGAAAAATACAGCCTGCTTGAGGAAAGCTTCCTCGATCATATGGTTGAAGAAATTTATTCTAAAATTTATAGTGATATTGTCGAAGAATAGTGCTATAATAATATCAATTTATTTTTTATGAGGTGAACAAAATGAAAGAACTGCAAGATCGAATTCTCAAGGATGGCCAGGTAATTGGCACAAACATCTTAAAGGTCAACAAATTTATCAACCATCAGGTAGATCCGGTGCTTATGGAGCACATCGGTGAGGATTTCGCAAATCACTTTGCCGATAAAGGGAATCACAAAGGTTGTCACAATAGAGAGCTCAGGAATTGCTCCTGCACTTATGGCAGCAGCCAAGATGAATGTACCGCTTGTTATTTTAAAGAAGCAGCCTTCAAAAACATTACATAATGATTTATATCAGACACAGGTTACTTCATTTACAACAGAGAAGAGCTATGAGCTTACACTCTCACGCGATGTTATATCAGAGGATGACAATATTCTTTTGATTGATGATTTCATGGCTGACGGAGAGGCTGCTACAGGTGCCATCAGACTTCTTCGCATGGCTCACGCTACAGTTGCCGGTATAGGAATCCTTATTGAGAAGTCATTCCAGCCTGGCAGAAGAAAGATCAACGAGCAGGGCTATGAGGTTTACTCACTTGCACGTATCAAGTACATGGATGAGTATCAGATAGATTTTATTGAAGAAAATTAAAATAAGATTTAATATTTGAAATCAATACATATTATACGCAAAATCCACTACCCTATTTACAGATTTATGAGTCTGTCATTGAGTAGTGGATTTTTATTATTGTTAAAGTATATGTTTTATGCTATAAACTGCCGGATTATGCTCCGAAATCGAAAAGTGAAAGCTGGTTTGACTCCGGCAGTGAACCAAGCAGTCCCAAATCTGACATGAGGTCTACGGCTGTTCGCGATACATGAGTTCTCTCCCTGAAATCGTCCTTTGAGAGGAATGGTCCGTCCTTTGCCGCTTCCGAAATATAAATAGCGGCATTGTCGCCCAGTCCGTCAATACTGTTTATGGCCGGCATGAGCTTACCGTCAATTATCTGGAAACGGTTAGGGTGAGCCCTGTATATATCAAGAGGCATGAAATCAAAGCCTCTGGCATACATCTCCTGTACGATACGCATGTCCTTGAATACATCCTGCTCCTTGTTGGACAGTGTATCCTTCCTTTTCTTATAGTCCTTCATGTAGTTTTCGAGCCTGTCCTTTCCCTGACACATGAGCTCATATGAAAAGCCTGTGGCACGGATTGAAAAATATGCAGCGTAGTATGCAAGCGGATAGAATACCTTACAGTATGCAACTCGCCATGCCATCATAACATACGCCGCAGCATGTGCCTTAGGGAACATGTACTTGATTTTCTCACATGACCAGATATACCAGTCAGGTACGCCGTGCGCCTTCATATCCTCCTTCCACTCTGGCCACTGAGGACATTTGCCCTTTGCGATAATACCCTTTCGTACCTTTTCCATGATATTGAAGGCTTCCTCTGACTCAAGTCCCATGGAAATCAGATATGTCATAATATCATCTCTGGTACAGATACAGGTTGAAATGGTAGCTGTGCCTTCCTCGATAAGAGTCTGTGCATTGCCAAGCCATACGTCGGTACCGTGTGATAATCCGGCGATACGAATGAGGTCAGAAAACTCCTTTGGCTTTGTATCAAGGAGCATGTCCATGGCAAAATCGGTACCAAACTCCGGTATACCTAAAGCTCCAAGCGGACATCCATCGATATCCTCAGGTTCTATGCCCAAAGCGGAGGTGTTCTGAAACAGTGACATGACAGCCTTGTCGTCAAGCGGAATCTTTGTTGGGTCAACACCTGTCAGATCCTGCAGCATACGAATCATGGTAGGATCATCGTGTCCGAGTATATCGAGCTTTAACAGGTTGTGGTCGATTGAATGGTAGTCAAAATGTGTTGTCGTGATGTCAACGGTCATATCATTCGCAGGATGCTGTACAGGAGTAAAGGTATTAATCTCCTCACCCATCGGCAGCACGACTATACCACCCGGATGCTGTCCCGTAGTACGGCGCACACCGACACAGCCCTGCACTATCCTGTCTATCTCGCAGTTTCGCTTTCTGACACCGCGCTCCTCATAATAGTTTTTAATGTATCCAAATGCGGTCTTGTCAGCAAGTGTACCTATGGTTCCGGCTTTAAAGGTCTGGCCCTCTCCGAAAATAACCTCGGTATATTTGTGTGCCTTTGACTGGTACTCACCGGAGAAGTTCAGATCGATATCCGGCTCCTTGTTTCCCTTGAAACCGAGGAAGGTCTCAAACGGAATATCAAAGCCCTCCTTGCTTAACGGTCTGCCGCACTTTGGACAGAGCTTATCCGGCATATCACAGCCACCACGGCCGGAAAATGCCTGTACCTCAGGTGAATCAAAATCACTGTATTTGCAGTGTGTACACAAATAGTGAGCATGCAGCGGATTAACCTCTGTGATACCTGACATGGTTGCGACAAACGAGCTTCCTACGGAGCCTCGCGAGCCAACCAGGTAGCCATCCTCATTTGATTTCCACACAAGCTTCTGTGCGATGATGTACATTACGGCATAGCCGTTTGAAATAATGGAGTTGAGCTCTCTGTCAAGACGCTCCTTAACTATAGGCGGCAGCGGATCACCGTACATCCTGTTTGCCTTGTTATAGCAGATTTCACGAAGCATACCGTCAGAGTTTTCAATAACCGGCGGACATTTATCAGGTCTGACCGGTGAGATACGCTCACACATGTCTGCTATCTTATTGGTATTGGTGATGACTACCTCCTCAGCCTTTTTGCTTCCGAGATATTCAAACTCCTTTAGCATTTCCTCTGTGGTCCTTAAGTAAAGCGGAGCCTGCTCATCTGCATCCTTAAAGCCCTTACCGGCCATGATAATACGACGGTATATCTCGTCCTCGGGATTTAAGAAATGTACGTCACAGGTTGCAACAACCAGCTTTCCAAATTCCTCTCCAAGCTTTACAATACGCTTATTTATGTCGATAAGGTCATCGTTTGAGGCAATATCAGAATCCTCGTCACGTATCATAAATGCGTTGTTTCCAAGAGGCTGTATCTCCAGGTAATCGTAGAAATTCACAAGTCTTGTGATTTCCTCCTGAGGTCGTCCGTTTAAAATAGCCCTGTAAAGCTCTCCTGCCTCACAGGCTGAGCCTATCAAAAGTCCGTCACGGTACTTGTTAAACTCAGATTTTGGTATTCGTGGCCTCTTGTTGTAATACTTGATATGCGACAGCGAGATAAGCCTGTATAGATTGGTACGTCCCTGGTCGCAGGTTGCGAGAATGATGGCGTGATATGTAGGCATCTTTCTTATCATCTCAACAGATGATTTAGCCAGTGCATTTACCTCATCTAAGCTTGATATGCCTCTGTCCTTCAGTTTTTCAATGAATTTGACAAATATCTCTGCGGTACATGCGGCATCATCCACCGCTCTGTGATGATGGTCAAGCGAGATGTTTAGAGCCTTGGCCACTGTATCCAGCTTAAATCTGTTTAGCTGTGGCAGAAAGTACTCTCGCAAGAGCCACCGTGTCCACAATTGTAGGATTACACTCCATGCCAAGCAGTGCGCAGTTTCGCTTTATAAAGCTCATATCAAAGTCAGCGTTGTGGGCGACCATGATGCAGTCCTTGCAAAACTCCATAAACTGTGGCAGTATGACATCCACTGTTGGCGATGTGATAACCATGTCATCCCTTATCGAGGTGAGCTCCTCAATCCTGAACGGAATAGGTACCTCAGGGTTTATAAATGTGGAATAGCGGTCTACAATCTCGCCACCGATTACCTTCACCGCACCTATTTCTATGATTTTATTCTTTTCCGGAGAAAAGCCTGTTGTCTCTATATCAAATACCACGTACTTGTCATCCAGCGATTGACCGGCTGCATTCTCCACAATATCCTTTGTATCATCGACCAGATATGCTTCCACACCGTAAATGACCTTAAATTTATCATCCACAGTATGGTTAGCATCAGGGAATGCCTGCACATCACCGTGGTCTGTAATAGCAATGGCCTTGTGCCCCCAGCGCATGGCACATTTCACAATATCCTTTACGTCAGACACGCCATCCATGTCACTCATCTTGGTGTGACAGTGAAGCTCAACACGTTTTTCGGCAGCAGTATCCTCCCTCTTTGATGTAAAATCAGGTATCTTTTTAAGTCCGACTATTGAGCTTATTGACAAATCACTGTCATATTTATCTACAGTCACAACTCCCTTTGCCTTAACAAAGTTGCCCGGGGCAATATATGCAAGAATATCTGCTACGTCATCATTTCTGGCAAAGAGCTTGAGCATGATGGTATCTGTGAAATCAGTGACCGCAAACATGATGATGGTCTTTTCGTTTCTGATTTCGCGGGATTCAACCGTAAGAATCTTGCCCTTTATTGTAACCTCACCGATAGGACCGTCAATCTTTTCAATAGCCATCTCCTCATCATCAAAGCTTCTTCCGTACACGATATCAGGGTCATTGTCATATTTACGTCTGAAATCTCCCTTGCGCTCGAACTTCTTCTCAAATTTCTTTTCAAATTTCTTCTCAGGCTTTTTATCAGTGCCTGTCTTTGCTTCATTCTTCTTATCTGAGGCTTTAGGAGAATCTGATGTGCCACTCTTTTTTGTATCAGATGTATTTTCACTGCCTCCTACAAACATTGCACCGTCATCGACAGCCACTTTAGCATCTCATCACCGTCATCCTTTGCCATGGCAAATTTAGTGCGGGCGACAATATTTTGCACCTCCTGCTCAATCTGCTTGTCAGCATTCTGACGGTATTTGCTGATTTTTGGTTTTTCGTACTGCAGTTTAACGATAAAATCCATCCCACAGCGCTCGCAGAACACCTTTTCAAGAAATTCTATGACCGTATTGCCTCTGGTCTTTGCGATTATTGTCTCTTCAAGTGTGACTGTGACATGTGTATCGTCGGTAAAGCTCCACTTTGAGGTGCGCAGCAGATTGTACAAAAAGCACGCTGTGACTGTTTATTTCGTCAAGAATACTGTCAAAATAGACATCAAAAAGAGTCTTCGGTGTGTACTGCGAAGACAACTCGTAAGACTCTATAATTTTTACTGTAATATCTTTACTTTTAAATATCTGTTTTTTATGCTTTCCTCGAGCTTCCAGATATTTTTTTGAAAATAAGGCGTTTTGCTTTTACATATATTTTGTAAAAATCTCTTGCATGGTTTACGGAAATTCTGGTGACATCAGCATTCTCCAGCAGATTCTCCATATCCTTGTCCAGCTTAAGTGTAGGGAAAACTTCCTTAAATGTTTTTGTCAAAATTATTCACCCCAATGGTCAAGCTCATATTTCAATGCACCCAACAGCTCGCTCTCAGGCACCTTTTTAAATACCTCACCGTGCTTTATGATAAGACCCTCGCCGATTCCTCCGGCTACACCAAGATCTGCTTCCTTTGCTTCACCCGGTCCGTTTACCACACAGCCCATGACAGCAACCTTTATGTCAAGGTCATATCCTGAAACCATTGTCTCCACCTGATTTGCAAGCCCGATAAGATCTATTTGTGTGCGGCCGCAGGTAGGACATGAAACAACCTCTATGCCACCCTTTCTAAGCCCCAAGAGTTCTTAAAATGAGCTTGGCAGACTTGATTTCCTCGAGAGGACTTCCGGTGAGAGACACACGTATTGTATCACCGATGCCCTGGTTTAGTATCAGTCCGAGTCCGATAGCTGACTTTATATTGCCGCTTATTATTGTGCCTGCCTCTGTGATACCCACATGGAGCGGATGAGTAGTCTTATCTGAAATAAGCTCATGTGCTTTAACACACATCATGACATCTGATGATTTGATACTAATGACCAGATTGTCATACCCCATATCCTCTATGAGCTTTACCTTGTCCAGAGCGCTCTCCACAAGCCCCTCTGCTGTCACACCATGGTATTTCTCTACCAGGTCTTTTTCAAGAGAGCCACTGTTTACACCGACGCGGATAGGGATATTTCTCTCCTTTGCTACATTTACCACAGCCCTTACTCTGTCCGCGCTTCCTATGTTGCCGGGATTGATTCGGATTTTGTCGGCTCCGTTTTCAATCGCAGCTATTGCAAGCTTGTAATCAAAGTGTATATCCGCAACAAGCGGTATGCTGATTTGTTTCTTAATCTCCTTAAGTGCCCTTGCGGCCTCCATCGTAGGCACAGCACACCGGATTATATCACAGCCTAAGTCTGTCAGCGCGTTTATCTGCGCAACTGTGTCAGCTACATTCTCAGTCTTTGTATTAGTCATTGACTGTATGAGAATCGGGTTTCCTCCACCGATTACTTTATTTCCGATTTTTACTATTTTTGTCTCCATGTGTATATCTCCAATCTGTTATAAAATCAGACTATTAGCTTTCTGATATCATTGAACATGACAACAACCATCAGAAGAAGTAAAAGCACTATGCCAACGAGATGCACATAGCCCTCCTTCTCAGGGTCTACTCTCTTTCTTCTTATGGCTTCAACTATCAAAATACAAGTCTGCCACCATCAAGTGCCGGCAGTGGCAGCAGGTTCATCACACCGAGGTTTGCAGAAATCAGCCCGCCCCAGTTTAGCATATTTAATATGCCAAGCCATACTCCTGACATAGAAACTGCCTGCTCATAGGTGTCTCCCATGTTCTTTACAATGCCGACAGGTCCGCTTAAGTTATTTACAGAGGCAGCCCCGGTACAGAGCATTTTAAGCCCCTCTATTGTTGTATAGATGTTGTATTTCACCTCGTAGCAGCTATAAAGCAGTGCCTTTCCAAAGCCGGGCTTTGTACGCTCTCCTGACACGTTAAAGCCGTACAGATACCTCTTTGTTGTCTCGTCATATTTAGGCTTCAACGTGGTGGTGTGCTTTTTGCCATCCCTAAGGTAGGTCACATCAACTGTTTCACCTTCGTGAAGCATCGAGTAGAGGCTTATCTCGCGGTAAAAGTGTATATTCGTATTGTTCAGCTTTACAATCTCATCACCGGCCTTGATACCGGCCTCCTCAGCCGCATACCCCTCAATAACACCGGCAAGCTTTGGACTGTCATAGCCTACAGAGCAGATGATAATAAGAGCAAAAATAAATGCCATGATAAAATTAAAAAACGGTCCTGCGAATACAACGCTTATGCGCGCCCACACGGATTTGTTGTTGAACGCCCTGTCATCACCTGAGCTTTCATCCTCACCCTCCATGATACAGGCTCCGCCAAACGGAAGCAGCTTTATGGAGTATTTTGTCTCTCCACGCTGCACTCCAAAAAGAGTCGGTCCAAGTCCCAGACAAAATTCATTGACCTTTATGCCATTTGCTTTAGCAAGCCAGAAATGTCCGAGCTCGTGAAAAATTACTATGATGCTGAATAATATGATTGCAATAATAATACTAATAATGTTCAAAATTACCACCTTTTACTGATATAGTCATATGCGCACTGCTCTGTATCAAGTATCTCATCCACTGAAGGATTTTCAATAAATGATGCATTTTCCATACATGCCTCGATTATATCGATTATTTCCAGATATTTAATCTTTCTATTCAAAAACAGTGCCACCGCTCTCTCGTTTGCAGCATTGAAGGCCGTAGGAATATTGCCTCCTGCCCTTGCAGCCTTCATGGCGAGAGCAAGCCCTTTAAAGGTATCAAGATCCGGTGCCTCAAAGGTCAGATCCTTAAGCTTAAAAGAGATCAAGCCTGTCACCGGAAAGCGCAGGTCTGCTTGGATAATACAGTGCATACTGTATAGGTATACGCATATCAGGAGTACCAAGCTGGGCTATAACTGCTCCATCCGCATACTCAACAGCCGAGTGAATGACACTCTGAGGGTGCACTACAACCTGAATCTTCGACAAATCGACATTAAAAAGCCATTTTGCTTCAATCACCTCAAGCCCTTTATTGACCATGGTTGATGAATCAATAGTGATTTTTTGACCCATTGACCAGTTAGGATGCTTTTAGTGCGTCCTCCACCCTTATGCCTTCAAGCTCAGAGAGCTTTCTGCCTCTGAACGGACCTCCGGATGCTGTCAGAAGAATCTTTTTAATCGGATTCATAGAATTTCCCTGCAGTGACTGGAAGATGGCACTGTGCTCACTGTCCACCGGAAGAATGGACACACCATACTCCTTCGCAAGCGGGATAATGATATGACCCTGTAACGAGGGTCTCCTTATTTGCGAGTGCGATGGTCTTTTTTGCCTTGATGGCGGCAATTGTAGGACGGATGCCAAGCATACCGACAATTGCGGTTACAACTATATCGCAAGGCTCAATGGTGGCACATCTAATTAGACCGTCCATGCCATAGCCTACTTCGATATCAGTATCCGCAAGACTTGTGCGAAGCTTTTTGGCATCGTTTTCATCACTTACACTGACAAACTGTGGCTTAAATTCCCTTGCCTGTTTCTCTATAAGGGAGAGATTTCTGCCACAGGAAAGTGCCACAACCTGCATATCGCCATGCTCTCTTATCACATCAAGTGTTTGTGTTCCGATAGAGCCGGTTGAACCAAGTATTGATATTTTTTCATGATAATTCCTCGATTTATATTTTTCTCAGTGGTTCTGAATAGTTACCTTAGCTTTTTGTTTCAATGGTTCATAAATGTTACTTTTTAACTTAAAAAGAAGCTAGCCAGATAATAAATGATTGGTGCTGTGATAATCATGCTGTCAAAGCGGTCTAAAATACCACCATGTCCGGGTATCAGATGTCCGTAATCCTTGATATCATAATTACGCTTTATGGCTGATGCACACAAATCTCCAACCATTGAAATAAGGCCTGCAACAGCAGCTATAACAGCAAGTATAGCAATCTCTGTGCCGTCTATATTCATATGATTTCTGAATATAAAGCAGTATAAGGCTGTAAGAAGCGCACTGCCGAGCACACCACCTACTGCACCCTCTATAGACTTCTTAGGTGAAAGCTTTGGTGCCATTTTGTGCTTTCAATCAGCACTCCGACGCAGTAGGCACATGTATCACAGCCCCATGAGCATAAAAATACCAAGAAGGCAAGGTAAAGTCCGTTGTTGAGTGTACGTATCTGGTAGACATATGAAAGCATTGCTCCCACATAAAACATACCAAAAAAGGCTGCCATGAGCTGCTTTGCATCATATTTCGGGTATGAAAGCACATACACGAACATCAGTACAATAAGAAAGCCCATGAAAAGCATCATTACATCAGGTATGAAGCTCCATCTTAAGTTGATGTAAAAAAACAAAATCAAAGCAATATACGGTACAACCGATAAGAGCGATTTTTCAAATTTAAACACCCTGAAAAGCTCAAACATACCTATACACGAAATCAGAAGTGTAGAAAAAAGAAGCACCTCGTTTCCTGTTACTATAAGAAATATAGCGGCAATTACAAGAACTATACCACTAAGCAGTCTTGTCTTAAACATTATTTATCCTCCGTGTCGTTCGTTTCTTTTAATCCACCAAAGCGACGGTCTCTTTTTATTATATGCATCTATAGCCTTTTAAGCTCATTTTTATCAAATGCCGGCCACGGAACGTCTGTAAAATAAAACTCAGCATATGCAAGCTGCCAGAGCAGGTAGTTTGACAGACGCTGCTCCCCACTTGTGCGGATGAGTAAATCAGGATCCGGAAGCTCTCTTGTGTCAAGATATGATGAGAATGTATCTGCATCTATATCATCTGCCGACAGTTTTCCAGCATCATGGTCAGCTATCATATGCTTTACAGCACGTATCATCTCATCTCTGCTTCCGTAATTAATTGCAATTGTCAGGTTAAGACCCGTATTTACTGATGAAACTTCTTCAAGGTTTCTTATTTTCTCCTGAAAATTCTCTGAAAGCCTGCTTATCTCACCTATTACGCGCACACGCATATTGTTTTTATTGGCAGTCTTTATGCAGTTTTTAAGATAGCTTTCAAGAAGCTTCATTAGTGCAGCAACCTCAGACTCAGGGCGGTTCCAGTTTTCAGTGGAAAAGGCATAAAGTGTCAGATATTTAACGCCGAGGTCGTTTGCAGCCTTACATATATTCTCAACATTTTTGGCTCCTACTGTATGACCATAGTTTCTTGGCATACCCTTACTTTTTGGCCCAGCGGTAGTTTCCGTCCAGAATGATTGCTATATGTTCCGGAGTACTCATATTTTATTTCCTTTCATTTATGCATATTATATATTTATAATCATGACGCATCATTTATTTGCTGGTCACACAGTTAAGTGTGAACAGTAAAACCGAATAAGCAAATAAGGGACACGAATAACATGTCCCTTGTTTGTATACGTGATATAAATACTATACAGTAAGTATCTCTTTACATTTTGCGTCAACCGCAGCGTCAACCTTTGCGACAAACTTGTCGGTAAGCTTTTGAGCGTCATCCTCGAGGCCTTTAATCTCATCCTCTGAAATGCCTTCCTCTTTGCCGGTCTTCTTGATGCTGTCGATTGCATCCCTTCTGATATTGCGGACAGCAACTTTAGCTTCCTCGCCTTTTTTCTTGATGTCCTTTGCAAGATCTTTACGTCTCTCCTCTGTAAGCTCAGGGAAAACAAGTCTGATAAGCTTTCCGTCGTTTGTAGGATTAATTCCGATGTCAGAGCAGTTTATTGCTTTCTCAATCTCCTTAACCATAGAAGCCTCCCATGGCTGAATCTGAATCATTCTAGGCTCTGGAACACTTACATTGGCTACACTCTGAATTGGTGAAGGTGTGCCGTAATAATCTACACGAAGCTTGTCAAGAATATGTGGATTGGCTCTTCCTGCACGGATGCCTGCATACTCTTCCTCGAGATTATTTAATGTTTTTTCCATTTTATCCTGGAAAGGGTTTAATCTTGAATCCATATTATCCTCCTGATATGCATTATATGCAATTTACTATACAGTAACCTTTGTACCGTTAAATTTGCCTGTAAGAGCATTTACAATGCTGTTTTCCTCATTGAGTCCGAATACATACATAGGCATCTTGTTCTCAAGGCACATGATAGACGCTGTGAGGTCAACTACTGCGAGCTTCTTCTCAACAACCTCTTCGATTGAAAGCTCATCATACTTCTTTGCAGCAGGATTGGTCTTTGGATCACTGTCATATACTCCGTCAATTGCTTTGGCAAGGTAAATACCATCTGCCTCAATCTCAATGGCACGAAGCACCGTGGCTGTATCTGTTGAGAAATATGGATGACCTGTTCCTCCTGCAAAGAATACAACCATATCATGTGCGAAATACTTGTTTGCTCTGTCCTTAGAGAAAAGCTTTGTCATGTTGCCGCACTCAAACGGAGTAAGAACAGCTGTCTTCATTCCGACATATCTGAAAATCTCAGATACATAAATGCAGTTCATAATTGTTGCAAGCATACCTATCTGGTCAGCCTTTGTGCGGTCGATGGTCTCACTTGTTCTGCCTCTCCAGAAATTGCCACCACCGATAACGATACCTACCTGTGTACCATTATCAACAATCTGTTTAACCTGTTTTGCAACCTCAATGACTGTAGCCTCATCAAAGCCGTGGTGCTTATCACCTGCAAGTGCCTCACCACTTAATTTTAGTAATATTCTACTCATATTTATTTACCCTCGAAAAGTCCCTGAACATCGATATCAGCGTATGTCTGAGAACAGAAGCCCTCGATAACGGCACCATTGTTAATCTGTACTGAACGTGACTTGATATTACCCATGATAACTGCAGATGTATCAACAACAACAGGTCCCTGTACATCAATATCACCCTTTACAGCTCCTGCGATAACTGCTGAAGATGCTGAGATATTGCCGATGATAACAGATCCTGCACCTATCTTTACAGTTCCTGTTGAAACAATTTCACCCTCAACCTTAGCTACATCAGCGAAAAACTCTGATGAATTTGTGTTGCCGTTGACTGTTCCTGTAACAACAATCTTGCCGTTACACATTACATTTCCATTGATGGTTCCCTGAATATCAAATGATCCTGATGACTGTAAATCTCCTGTGAGTACAGTACTTGCTGTGATGACTGATGTTTCGTCCTGTACATCTCCTGATAAAACGTTATTGTTTACTGGCTGTGTATTTACTGGCTGTGGTATATCATTCATTTGTGGTATCTGCTCCTCTTTTTGTGTATTGATTGTATGCTCTGCAAAATTTTCACTTGAGTTGGTCTTGGTACAGTTGTCTCCTGCGGCTGCTCCTCGACATGCTCAAGTAATCCGTCGAGCTTTGAAAGCTCTGATGCAACGTCAACATTCTCTCCTATAGTATTAACTACAAGATTGTCAGCTGTCTGAGCCTTTGGCTCTACTTCTTTCTCAGGTACATCTCCGGGTACAAGCTCGTTTACAGCCTGAGAAAAATCATCCTTAAATTCTTTGAATAATCCCATGAATATTTCCTCCATTTATTATCTTATCCAACAGTATCTGATTTGATATATTGAACTTTATATGTATTATTATCAATCGGCAATATTTCGGCACCCTGCGCTTTTATGCTTTCAATAAGCGGCTCAATAGCCTCTGCCGTGGTTGATCTGTTTGAATCATCATGTAATAACACAATTGAATTGTCATATTTGGCAATACCTGAGGTGACATTATTGACAATATCATCGACACTGCAATTGTCGGCCGTATCACCGGAATTGACATTCCAGTCAAAGTATGTGATATGCTTTGAATTGAGTATCTTTACAAGCTCAACCATGTCTACATTACTAATCTGGTTCATGCTGCCACCGGGAAAACGATAAATATCCGGTGCTATTCTAGTCAGATTGGTGATATAATCGGAAATCTGTGTCAGGTCATCGGTAAATGCCTCTGTTGATTCATAAATTTTACTGTATGAATTACTGTAGGAAGCCATCGCAATAGTGTGTCCGTCCTGCACTATGCGCTTATAAACATCATCATATTTACCGGAGGTATCTGCTGTGACAAAGAAGGTAGCCTTGACGCCACAGTTGGCAAGGGCATCTAAAATGGCACCGGTGTTATCACCGGGAATACAATCAAAGGTAAGATATACCTTTCTTGTATCCCCATCATGATACACATTGTCTTTTGACTCAAGCTGTTTCACGACAGCCTGAGTTTTTGCGCCAGAGCTTTCTTCATCAGATGCGATGTCACCATCATCAGACTCAGTACCGGTAACTGTGCTTGATATAGCTGTATTTAACTGAAGCTCAAGCTTGTATATTCTCGAATTCAGTTTGACAACCATGATGCCCAGTACAACTATGGCAAGTATAGATATTGCTATCCATATTGCTATAGTCATAATAATACCTGTCTTAATCCGGCTCACACGTTTGCGACGCTCTTGCTGCTGTCTGGCTAATTCATTATCCTTTGAGTCCATATGCGTCCCCCGTTATGATTGGTTTTGTTTCCTCTTACTATTTTACCATATTTTTATATCTTGTAAAGATAAAAAAATTCCGCAAAAGTTTAAAAGTTAAACTTTTGCGGAACAGCATTCGTTTAATCAGTATAAAGATACAGTTTAGACTCCAGCCATCTGGGCAGCAACCTCAGCAGCGAAATCTTCCTGCTTCTTCTCCATACCCTCACCTACCTCGAAACGAACCATCTCGGTGATTGTAAGATCCTTAGAAACTGACTCAAGATATTTTGCAACTGACTGCTTTCCATCCTCTGCCTTAACATATGTCTGGTCAAGGAGACAAATCTCTTTTAACTGCTTAGATACACGACCCTCAACTAAACCATTGAACATCTTCTCAGCCACGATAGACTCCTTGTCTGCCATTGCAAGCTCACCAAGCTTTGCCTTAGCAGCATCTGATAAGAAGTTCCATACATAGTTCATGTTGTTCTTGTGCTCGTTGAAGTTGTTGATATCATCATCGCTCCAAAGCTTCTCGTTAATAGCCTTGTCAATTAACTTATTAAGAATAGGCTTTGGAAGTGTTGTAGCATCATTTAATGCACTGTCAACAGTGATCTCTCTAAGCTTTGCAAGCTCTTCATCAGAGATATCGTTTCTGCTGATGTACTGTGGGTTCATAGCTGCAACCTGCATAGCAATATTTGTGATTGCTTCTTTAGCTGCATCATCTGTTGCACCATTTGCTGCAATGATAACACCGATTCTTCCGCCACCGTGAATATAAGAAGCAACAGCCTCACCGGTTACCTTTGCGAATCTGCGCACAGATAACTTCTCTCCGATTGTTGCTGTCTTCTCAACAAGCAGATCACTGAGTCCGTTTGTAGCAAGAAGAGCGTCGATATCCTCTCCATTTGCACCACCATTTAAGCCAGAAGCAAGTGCTGTATCTGCTACAGTCTGAACAAACTCCTGGAATGTCTCGTTCTTTGCAACGAAATCTGTCTCAGAGTTAACCTCTGCTACAACTGCAACGTTTCCGTTTACAGCAACACGTGCGATTCCCTCAGCGGCAATTCTGCTCTGCTTCTTTTCCATCTTAGCTGCACCGCTTTTTCTTAATACCTCAACAGCGGCATCCATATCACCGTTTGTCTCAGTTAAAGCCTTTTTGCAGTCCATCATACCTGCGCCTGTCATTTCACGCAGCTCTTTTACCATACCTGCTGTAATAGCCATTTGATTATCCTCCGATATTAATCTGTTTTATTCCTCAACTGTCTCGTCAGAAGCTTCCTCAGCAGTAACCTCTTCCTCAGCTCCCTGCTTTGCCTCGATAACGGCGTCAGCCATTGTAGAAACGATAAGCTTAACGGCTCTGATCGCATCATCATTACCTGGGATTACATAATCTAACTCTTCCGGATCACAGTTTGTATCAGCGATACCTATAAGAGTGATTCCAAGTGCCTGAGCCTCTTTGATACAGATACGCTCCTTCTTAGGATCTACTACAAATATTGCATCAGGAATTCTCTTCATATCCTTGATTCCGCCAAGGTTCTTCTCGAGCTTCTCCCACTCTTTTTTCAGAGCGATAACTTCCTTCTTAGGAAGAACATCAAATGTACCATCCTCAGACATTGTCTCGATAGCTTTAAGTCTTGCAATACGGCTCTCGATTGTGCGGAAGTTTGTCAGCATTCCACCGAGCCATCTCTCGTTTACATAGTACATACCGCAACGCTCTGCCTCAGTCTTGATAGAATCCTGAGCCTGCTTCTTTGTACCTACAAAAAGGATTGTACCACCCTGAGCAGCGATATCAGATACGGCATCATATGCCTCATCAACCTTTCCTACAGACTTCTGTAAGTCGATGATGTAGATACCATTACGCTCTGTGTAGATGTAAGGAGCCAT
>VOFG01004256.1_pt1 | contig 73120 bp, 74 predicted proteins | sample 5384171 | NCBI WGS metagenome assembly VOFG01 (sample SAMN12384726, study PRJNA508395) | human gut metagenome | isolation source: healthy gut F | host: Homo sapiens
GGCGATTGCCATGATGAAGAAGCCTTTTCCGGTCATTGACCCTGTAGCCACCGGCGCAAACATCGTGCGTCTGCGTGAGGATCGGGGACTCACTGTCCGAGATCTGCAAACCTACTTTGGCTTTGAAGAGCCTCGTGCCATCTACAAGTGGCAGACTGGCCAAAGCCTTCCGACCGTCGACAACCTGTACGCTCTCGGTGCCTTGCTCGATGTAACTATGGATGAGATCCTGGTGCAAACGAGGCCAAAATTGAATATCTTAGTGAATGAGCAGCAGGCCAAAGCAGCCTGCTGCTCTCCGCGTTTTTGGGGTAGATTGACACAGCTATTGAGGGGGCGACGGAAGTCTAAGATCATTTGAACCATTTGTTGTGCGGGCTGTGAGTGTTAGGGTTCTGCAAGCAGAACGGCAGCATTCAGTTTCCAGCACGATCATTATGCCTGTTATAGCAATAGGATAACTAATCCTATTTTCGCCCGATTAGAGGCGAAATCCTCTTTCGATGGAGATGTAAGTTTGTGCTGAACGGAATATCGAGTTAGCGAGGATCGAAAGACTGCAGTGCGGTGATCGCTGCTTGATACGGAGCTTGACCTCTTCGGTCTCAAGAGGGTTTTATCCTCTCAATATCCGTATATGGAGCAGTTAAAGACTGCGTGTCTTAAGTATTTATAATCCAAGACTTTCATCTTGCTTAAAGTGTGCAGCACTATAGTTCGTCTGCACCTGAACCGGTCGCCACTCCCTCTTATTCCGTCGCCCCCTCAATAGCTGTGTTCCCCTTTAAGACAGCAAATCAGGCGGTGGCCTGTTTCACTGCGAAGGCCTCGAAGACATCCGAGAAGGTGTCGTTCACATCGAAGGGGGCTTCATAGGCCACCTGGGTATTGACCACTGCCGCATCGATCTGGCCGGAGATCTCGTCGGACTTCTTGCTCAGGTCAGCACACATCTTGCGCACCTTGTTGCGGTCGAAGTTGATGGTGACCACCTTCTTCACGTCGCAGCGGTAGGAGACCTGATTACCTTCGTTGTTGAAGCGAAAGCCGGTGCCACCGTTAGGGGTCAGCGTTTCGGAGTTACGCACCTCGGTCATGCGGCGGAACAGACCGGCCAGTTCCTGACGTGTGCTGTTGAGTCCAATCTCGCCGTCGAGACCAGCCTGCAGGTCGAGAGTGGCCTTTGCCTGGTAGATGGCGGCGCCCAGTTTCTCTTTCTCCGTCATCAGATAGAGCAGGAACTCAGCCACGCAGGTGATTTGTTCGCTGTATTCGGAGGTGGGCTGGTCGACAGTGACTTCATCCTCGGCCTCGGGCATCACCTTCTTGCGCAAATAGGTGTTCTCGACCTTAGTGATGTTCCGAGAGGAGCTCAGAATGTCCTGCGCAGTACCCATCAGGGTCTGTAGCTTGTTCTGGAACCGGAATGCGTCTTTCATGTTCATATAGCAATCAACTCCTTCGTTTGTTGTTTCACTGACTTCATAATAATGTGGATTTACGCGTTTGTCATTGAACTGCTGGTTCAATCTGCTTGTTTATACTTCTGGGGCTCAGCGACACATTGGTAGAGGATGGCTCCGCACTGTCGGCAGAGGAGATAGCGAAGGCGATTTCCTGACAGGCCACGCTTGCGGAAGGTGACTAGTGCCTCGCCATGCTGCCAGCCCTCACCAATGTCACGAGAACCGCAATACTGGCATTGCGTAACAGGAAGTTTGTTCTCCATGTTGTAGCTCCTTTCTCGGATCATTTCAAGGATTCTTCGATTTCATAGCCACCGCCGAAGATGATGGTGAGTTTACCGTCCGAGTGTACTTTAATGCACTCGATCATCTGCCGGACGATGGAGTCATCATATTGATCGCTATTCTGTTCCCTCTGCTCGATCACCTTCTGGATCTGCTCGAGACGCTCTTGCCGGGACATATCATTGGCTAAGCTGTCCTGGATGGCGGCGATACGGCGGTTAAGCTGCTCAATCTGTTCGGAGATGTCTTTAAATTCATCCTCGTTGCTTTCCATATCACCGCCGCTCTGGATTGTCTCGTTGACCAGAGTCATCATGCGCTTGTTAAGCGTCTCGACTCGTCTGGTGAGCAGGTCAATCTCATCTGAGCCGCCGTTGATGCCGATGGCATCGCCAATGGTGGCTTTCATCAGCGTCAGGTATGTGGACTCGTTCTCTGCATTGAATCGTTTTAGGGCTCGCACAATGGCGGCGTGGAGGTCGTTTTCTTGAACCGTGATGGAGTTAAGACAGTATTTCTTGCCGTAATCCAGTCGATTGATGCACCGCCACACGATACGGCACTGGCCGTGGGATGTCCATGTACAACGACGGTAGCCTCGCTGGGTAAAGACGCCGCCTTCGGATTCCCTGGCTTCCCGCCCGATTTTGGCAAAGTCCAGATGTTCATAGATTTTGTCAGGAAGGGTTTCATATTCTGGCATAAAGCCCTTGCCAGCGTAAAGCGGCCAAGCTGTTCGTCATCGAATACATCGCTGACCACATGGCAACTCTCTGTGCTGTGCGCAAAGTTGATGAGTTCTTTCACGCCAAAGGGTTCCGGTTTTTGCTCGGCCATCTTCACTAATCCCTCGAAGGCAATGGAATCAACACGGTCGAAGACCGCGAGTTTCTGCGCCAAGGCATTCAGTTCCTCCAACATCGTGTATTCGTCGAAGTGAGGTTCCAGATATCCGAAGGAGCCATAGTTCAGGATTTCCTGATATACGATCTCTTTTGTGCTCTTGATGCCGATCTCGTCTAAGGCATTCAAAAGCCGGTAAGGAGAGGCAGGGAGATCGATTTCAGCATACCGGCCATCGGGCGCTCTATTTGAGCCGATGCATGCTCTCATTACACTACGCAAGGGTCATCCCTCCTTGCTGAGGAACATCCTGCTCATATGCTGCAGGATTGGCGCCTGGTACATTCCAGCCAGCCATACTGCCGACCTCCATGGCCTGCCGCTGTGCCGAAGTTACTCCCAGCTTCTCGTTGAGTTCATCGGCCATGTCCTCGTTTCTGGCTTTGTCTGCGGTGTTCCAGTCGGACGGGTAGTAGCCGCTCTCGCCTCGTTTGATGCAGATGAGGTCACCGGTGCTTTTCAAAGTAGAGAAGCACATATCGGGAAGACCCTCGGCGAGTTTTGGGGAGAAGCACTCTTCTTCAGTCTGAATACTCCAGTCACCGAAATTCCAGAGATGGACATACAGTTCTCCGTCATCCACCTGAATCTCCCGCTGTTCAAAGCCTTCACCCCAACCGTCCGAGGCCTGGCCAGAGATGTAGTCCTTTAGGGTATCCAGTTCTTCGGGTGTAAGTTCACCGACCACTTTGCACTCGGCAACGCCCCAGAGTTGGCCTTCTCGCTCCTCTGCGGTAAATACGACGGATTTAACCTTGCGGTCGACACTGTCCTCTCGACCATACCAGCGCATGATGCCTCGCTCGGCTTCCTCCGACATACGGTTTTTGATGAGAGCGATCAGGATGGAGTCCTCATATTCCATGAGCGCTCGGCCAGTCAGCATTTCAGGCTCCTCGCTGGTGTCGCTCCAGTCATCCTTAGTGTAGAGGTCAGCGTGCAAAAGCATGTACAGCTTCATCATCGTCGGCTCGGGCAGGATGAGACTGAAGCTGTCCTCGCCAGGAATCAGAGATAGGGTTCGTCCATTATTCCATTTCATTAAGAACTGACCAGCATCATCAATGCGCTGAAGCGTTCCCATCGTGCCAGGTTCTACGGGTGCGTAAGGGTCTTCCATACTGTTGAGTCTGATGCGGCTACCGACAGGATACTGCTCCCGCAGAAACGCCAGCCACTCTCTCGTGATTTGTTTCATTTCCATTCCTCGTTTCTTTGTTGTTTCATTGGGCGGTTGGTAAGTGAACACTATACCCGCCCTTGCCACATAAAGCCAGGACAACCTTTTGGCTCAGTATCAACCTCTATCATTTGGCATATACTAAACATAAGCGAATACTGCAAAACGGCAAATTTCTTATTTTTTGCCGATTTGCAGTTGACAACTTAGGCGCTGATGAGTATGATATAACTGCAATACGGCAAATTCGGATTCTTTTTGCCGATTTGCAGTTCTCGCTGAAAGGAGCGCTACATCATGGCAGAGTTTTTAACTGCGCTTTCAAACGCAGGCAATTTTACGCGGGACGATTTTGCCCTTGTCTACAGGGCAAAGAATAAGGACGCCACAGAGTCTTCCTGTCGCTTTGTTCTGCAAAAGCTCTTGGACAGCGGTTCCATTGCCCGAGTTGGAAGGAACAATTATTGCGTGAATGATAAGACCTCGAGAAAGTACACCCACGAGTATTCTGACCTTGCAACTTCGGTCGCCGGTAAGATCCGAGAGACCTATCCGGAACTGGACTTCCGCATTTTTGAACTTGTCCAGCTCAACGAGTTTGTGAATCACCAGATTGCACATAATGCCGTGTTCATCTTTGTAGAAGGCGACCTCGGAGAGTATGTCTTTGACACTCTGAAAGAAGAGTATGCCGGACACATCCTGCTCAATCCCAATGCGGATATGTACCACCAGTATTGGGCGGACGATATGCTCGTTATCAAGAAACTGATCACGGAGGCACCAAAAGGCACCGACGAGTTCTGGCATACTGACTTGGAAAAGATGCTCGTAGACATTGTTTCGGATAAACTGCTTCGCTCCTGTGTGAACCAGGGCGAATACAAGACAATTTTCACGCAGGCTTTCAAAGATTTCTATATTGATGAAAGCCAACTCTTCCGCTATGCGCGGAGAAGGAACGCTAAGGCCAAGGTGCTTGAGCAGATAGACAAATCACTGTTAAGAACGGAGTAAGGCCATGTTGAAGAAAGAGAATTTTACCGAAGAGCACATTCGCAATCTGCAAAGTGCCAGCCATCGGGACCCTTTGCTTCTGGAGCGTTCCGTGTACGCCTTTGGCCTGTTGGAGGCCATCACGAGAGTCGGCATGCCGTTCATCTTTAAGGGCGGCACCTGTCTGATGCTGCTGTTGGAGCGTCCCATGCGTTTGTCCACCGACATCGACATCATCGTTGCGCCGGGTACCGACCTGAATACTTTTATCGAGGAGGCCGGCAAGATATTCCCCTTTGTGAGTGTTGAGGAACAGGTCAGAAAGGGCAAAAACAACATAGAGAAGCGGCACTTCAAGTTCGTCTACGAGTCGCCGGTCATGGAGCGTAGCATCTATATCCTTTTGGATGTGCTGTTCGAGGATGCGAAGTACAAGCGGCTCATCACCAAACCCATCAAAAACGAGCTGATTCTCACTGATGGAGAGGATCTGACGGTGCAGATCCCCAGCGTGGAATCTATCCTGGGTGACAAGCTGACAGCGTTTGCACCGCACACCACCGGCATTCTCTTGAACAGCAACAAGGATATGGAGATCATCAAGCAGCTTTACGATGTGATGACTCTGATCGAAGTGGCAGAGGATTTTACCGAGGTGCGGGAAACCTACTACAGCCTCGTGCAGGACGAGATCGCATATCGTGGTCTTGACATCGGCCCCGGGGATGCGCTCAGAGATACATACAACGCTACGGTGAGTATTGCCTCCCGCGGCAAGGTCAGCAAAGAGGATTATGTCTCTTATCTGCAAGGCCTCCGTGATGTGCGCAGCCATATCTACGTAGAGAACTTCTCCGCAGAAGAGGCGTCCAAGCGGGTTCCGGTCGTTATGTACCTGGTCGCCTGTCTGCTCAAAAATGTTCCTTTTGAAAAGGACATTGACCCCGCCGCTTACTTGGGAGCAGGCTTCATCTCAGATGAACTGAAAGCCTTGAAGAGTCTGCGGAAGGTCGCTCCGGCCGGCTATGCCTGCGCCGTGAAAGCGGACAGGCTGTTAAACGAATAAAGCGCAGTTAAAAGCCAAGGCCAACCACGGCCTTGGCTTTTCGTCTGCAATGGTGCAATTAAGGTCAGGAATTTATGCCGAAATGGTGCAATTAACTCTACCGCACATCATCATAGGTCGATCACAGGCGTAGATCCGTGTCGAGGGCGAAGTCACCATTATCTGGCCAGTCCATATTGTTTTCATGCTCGGTGAAAAATGAGCCATACTGAACGGTATCGTTGTCCAAGTCCTCCTTGACATCTCGAAAACCGAGTTCAGCCTCACCGGTCGGGAAATATATCCACCTGCCTTCAAAAGTGAATATGTAGGTGAACTCAATGCCGATTTCGCCTGGATCATTAAGCTCGTCCAAAGTCTTATGCACGGCTTCGTAGTCGGACCAGCCCTCATCACGGTTATAAGCAATCGTCACATTGGGCTGTGGGGTGCTGTGATTGTGAGGCAGATCTGGGTTGGGCTCAAGCTTCGACCGTAGGAAGTAGAGGTCGCCCAGTTGTATAAGGGATTCTACCTTTTCTTGCTTGTCGTAGTGTTCAGCCAGTATTGCACCGTTATCGTCGGGATAGCCATTGTAGTGGCAGAATATCGTGAGATACTCGTCCTCTTCGATCTGCAAGGCTATGTAGCTTCTTGTTCCCATAGGTTCTCCTTTACATTGATAGTTCCTGGCCCTGGGTAGGCTCTTGAGCCTGGGTTATATCCTTCAAGTACTTGGGGTCCAGCACGACCTCCGATTCATCACGGCCATTAAACAGTGCAAAGATATGTTCTTTATCGATCTGCGCTTTATACACTGTGCCGTCCTCATCAAAGCGACGGGCAAACCAGTCGGCAGTCTCATAGTCCAATGTCCACGACAAAGCCAGAAGGTTGTCGCTGTTGATGGTAGTCACGCCGCGGTATACTGTGACCGTATCATCCAGTTCTGCAAGCTGGGCTTGTTCCGCTTCGTCCATCAGAGCTGCGGGGTCGGAATGTCTGAACATCTCTGTGAGCTGTGTGTGGCTTACTTCTGCATCTCTGTTATCCTGCCACAGTTCTTCCTCGTTCAGCCGCTCTGCTTCAGATAGCGAATGCGGGTAAAGATACGGAAACTGATTCATGCTTTTGTCCTCACTTTTCTTAGGTTTTGGACTGGGCGATCCCGAGACTCAAATAGATGAGGGCCTCCTTCTGAACATTGGCAGGCAGAGAGGAAAGGAAACTGCGCAGTGCCTCAGAAGAGGTGGGCGCATCTGCCCGATGCTCGCTGGTGCAGCAATCGTCGCAGATCTTCTCTCTGCGGATGATGACCTTATCACTCTCGGCTCGAAAGCTGAGGAGATCATTGGGGCGGAAGCCCAGAAATACACGAAGCGCATAAGGAATCGTAGTGTTGCCGCGCTTGCCGAGAATGCGATAAATCTTAGCCATAAATGGTCCTCACTCCAAAATAGTTTTAGCAAGGCAGATTCCGTGTTCCTGGCAGAACAGCGGACAGCCATTGCAGGGGGGGTCATTGAACTCACCGTCGAGTTCGTCCTCGTCGAGGACTCGGATCACGATTTCATCCTCGTCGGGGTCGTAAAGGCTTCAATGATCGAGTCCCCATCCAAGCCGAGAAGCTCGGCGACGGCGGGATCGATCTTCAGGGTAAACTCAAACATGGTTTTAGTCCTCCGTATAGTTTGTTTTGAAGTCGAACAGGGTCATCTGACTTTTCTGTTCGTCCAGATACAGGTGGTTGGCTGCGGCTTGCTTTTCCAGGTCGTAGTTTGCGATCAGCAGTTCTTCATACAGCGCACCAGCCTCCTTGCTCTGCTTCATAGAGTGAAGTCGAGTTTGGACAAAGGTGTCAAACCCATGCTTTTCAGCAAGTCCACGGATGTATGGGTCGTTGTTATAGGTGATGAGGAACTTCACTTCCCCATGGTGCTGTTGATTGACCTCGCTCATAAAGCTGAAGAGGATGTCATGCTGCTCTATGTCGAAGTTGGCTTTCGAGTACATGTCCTCGGTCCCTTTGTAGGGCGGGTCAAGCAGAATGAAGCTCCCTGGGCAAGCTGCGTAGGTAATTACATCCTTGTAGTCACGATGCAGAATGATTGCATCTCGAATGCGGTTGTAGGCGCTCATCAAACGAGGCAGTCTTTGCGACATATCCCTCCTGGCGATTCCGAAGGTTTGGCCGGTGGAGGAAAAGCTGTAGACCTGATTCTCGAGGAAGGCAGCCGCATTCTGGATGTCTTCCCAGCTGGCGTCATAGAAGATTTGGGATGTCTCAATGACATCGTCAAGGATGTTGGGGACGCCCTTGAGCCTATCCTTGTTTTGCTTGAACGCAAGTTCACCGTTAATGGAGAGGTACAACCGGCCTAACAGATAAGCCAGCTTCTCGTTATTCTGGATCACACGGAACAGGTTCACGAGATCGCCATTGTAGTCGTTGAGGATTTCTTTCTCTGCTCTTGGCTTACGGAAGAATACCTCGGCGCTGCCCATGCAAGGATCAATGTAGACTGTGTGCTTCGGCATCACTGACAAAATGGTATTGACGATGCAACTTTTATTTCCTGTGTAGGGCAGGGGACTGGTTGATGCCGACAAAGTTAAGACCTCCTTCGAGGTCGTAGGTGTATGGACAGGCCAGACGCAAAAAGAAAGGTCGTTTTCTATGTATGGCTCAATCCATACACACAAAACGACCTTCATCATATTTCTGCTATTCAGTTGTGGGGTCCATCTCTGGCCCAATACCAAACTCGGTATCTGTTCATAGGCTCCTCCTTTTCTTGATTTATCTAAAGTGGACAGTATCATTTTGTATGCGTGTCCACTTTATTAACAAAAAAATTCATAATTTAGGGCGAAAAAATGGGCCGACTTCTCGAATGATCTTCGAAAAATCGGCCCAAAACGGCGGGGGCTTCGGTTCAAATCCTGTCTAACCCCTCGATATTCACTTCGGTATCTTTTTATCCCAACCTCAAATTTGGGTACGAAAAAACCTTAGAACCGTTGCGGTTCTAAGGTTTCCTCGGTGCGTATCTATTTTGGTCGCACATCATGTGATGCGTGACCAATTTAGATACATGCTGAAAATAGGAAAAATCGAGAGCTAAAGCGGCTTTGCGCTGTTTCAGCCATATTTTTTGCTTACAATTTCCCGTGGTAGAGAAAAGTCGAGGGATTTTTAAGAGTGACCAAAATAGATACAGCCTTATATTCCCCCTCTTCTTCTATTCTTCAAGAGCCAGCGAGAAGGCCGGTCTCATATATTCCTGTGCGCTCCGGCTCAATCCACATTCTGTTGCAAGGCGGTTCCAGTTTTCTCGGACGGTTTTCAGGACATCCGCCGCCATAGCAGTTGCGTCCTTGGCGCTGATCTCACAATACGGCGCGATCTCCAGCGCAAGGTCGAGGGAGATCGTCGCATCGTCTTCGTTTACGCAGAGGGACAGCTCGTCACCCTCCGGGACGGGGTTTACATCGTACAGGGGAGAGAGGTGCCAACCATCTGCCTTGAGGATAAAGCCGTGGTTTCTCATGTGGTCATCCGTATTGGAAACAGCCATATTGAACACGATCCGCTTCCATAGCTCTGTCAAATCTTTCTTGGGAGTAGCGCCGTTAGCCTTGATAAAGGATACCAGTTCAAGATAACTGGAGCCGTCCGCTGCCGATGCCCCATCGGTTCTTGCCAAGCATTGTCATGGCGGATGCGAAATGAATCCGCGCAGCACCATTCCGGTCAAACCTTCGTACAAGGAAGGTGCTTCCGTATTTGGAGAAGTCGATCAGCATGGACTCGGGAACATCCAAGCCGCAAAGTCTTGCAAGGTCATGGGTAACCTTTTCCCATGCGCCCACGTTAACATCATCGTGCTTGGACGGAAACTTGGCGATCCACAGATTTCCGCTTGTGTCCAGAACGGTGGCCTTCGGACGAGCGCCACCCAGCGAGGAACCGGGCTTGATGAGCTGATTGATCCATTTCTGTTCGAGACCGGACTCATCGTTTTCAAATTGACGGGAAGCCTCCTCCAGCGTTCGCAGGCTGGTCCAGGGAGGTGTTGGGGTTTCCGAATCATCCGAAAGGAACGGCCCGTCTTTGTCCAGCTTGAAGCGGATCGCGCCCATAAGCTCTCATAGACATAGATTACTTTTTGGTTTGATGCCACGGTCAACCACCTCCGTTTCGCGGTGCTCTCTTGCGCGTGGTAAGTTCAAGGTCTTGGAGTTTACGCCCCAGCTCATCATCCTTTGCAACGAGCAGAAGGTCTTTATCCATATTATTCAGTGCATGCAGAACTGCGGCATAGATCCCAATCGCGACAGAAGGGTTTCCCTTTTCAACATTCCACACTGTGGCTCGGCTCACACCAGCTCTCTGCAACCAATTCGGCAGACAGATGCCGCCGTAATCTGGCAAGTTTGATCTGTTCTCCGAGCTGTTCTAAAATCGCCTGTGTCTGCGGAAGCACAGCAACACTCTTTCGCCCCATTTGGCACACCACCTCTACATCATCTTTGTGTTTGTTATTATAGACGTGGCGTGGCGCTTTACGGACATGATTTTGTCGATGAAGGTTCGCTCAATATTCAGCGTGTTGATTTCCACAGTTTCCAGTTCAAACCGTTCGATATCATCGGTAAACCCACGGCTTTCCAGAAACTCCTGAATGTAGGTTTTCACCGGCATTTTCTGATACGGGTCTGGACGGACAGTACTTCCAATTTCAAGCTTCACACGGTTTTCAGGATTACCGAACCAAACATACATACTCTTGCTGCGGTTGGAGCGTTCCTCCACGATCTTCTCCGTTTGTGCGCCAGCCGCCATGATCGTTTCGATTTTCTTGATCGTTTTGTCGCAGGCTTTATCCGACAGTTCCATTCCCAGGAAGGTAAGGTCGATGTCCTCGGAAAAACGGTCAATGGAACCTGGGTAGCACTTGCTGAGAGAGGTGCCGCCCTTAAAAACGCACTGGTCTGCATAAGGACTGTCGGCCAGCGATTTCAGCATCATGACGATATAATAGTCGCGCTCGACGGCAGACTCGGAAATGTGTTTTTCATTGGCAACAACGGTGATCAATTCACGAAATTCTTCAGGATGCGTATGCAGCTTCATAAATCTCCTCCATAGTGGGATGCTTATATTCGGATAGGGTGGAGAGGTATTTATTCAGGTTGTTCTCCACACCATAATGATTCAAAATATTCCGCAGGAAAGAAATCGTTTTTTTCTGGTACCGCATTTTCTGGAGAACTTGTTCAAAAACTTTGCCATCGTATTCTTGCGCAAACTTTTCGCAGAACGTAATGAATTGATGATAGTTCAAGTCCTGAATTTCACCGAAATTTTGCAGCACTTCAAGCATATGGATCATACCCTTCACTTCCGGTGTATACACCAAATTGCAGAACTGCAGAAGAACATTACTGATGTTCTTGGTGCGTTGCTCGATCTCGGAAGAGAAAACCTCAACAGTTTTAGCAACCTGCGTGGTGAGTTTCAAACTGTTATACAAGGAATATCCGACAACAGTACCTTTGTCCGGTTCTGTGAAGGCCGCAACGATTTCCTTTTGGGACGGCGGAACAATACCATATTTACTTGTTTTAGGCCGATAATACGTTCCCTTTGCTATTCTGCAAAGTGAACCTGCTTTGCACATCCGGCCAAGAGTTTGGTAATAGGTTTCCTCGCTGACCGCTTTGCAAAGCTGATCCGCATATAGCTTACTGGCAAAGATCAATTCATTTTCCGGGAACTGCTCCATTGTCTGCGTGATGATTTGCGCGCCGGTCACTCGCTCCACCTCCTGTCCCGATGATGTTTATATTTTATGCCGCAGCATGCACATTGTCAAGTAAATTTCATTTTTACTTGACAATATTGTTTGCGGTTTTTCCGAGACTTATTCATAAAAATTTCAAGATGCCCGGAATGAGTTGCCTCGCTCCGGGCATTGCTGCTTTGTCTTGACAAAGGCAACCCCCGGCTATGCCGGGGGAGAAAAGGAGCTTATAGCGAGGGGCGGAGTAGACAAGAAAAAGTCTCCAAGTTAGAGTGAATGAAAGGTTTGCCGACCAAATTCACAAAAACAAGGAGACTGATTCATGAAAAATCCAGATATCAGTAGTTTAGAACATACCAGTTGGCGGTGTCAATACCATGTAGTATTTGCAATGGTATTTTCAATCACACATTGTTGTGTGAATTTCATCAAGGCAAGCTGTTACTCCATTTAACGATACCTTTTGAAGAAAAGCCAAAGACCAACTTACCGAGCGACAATCTCAAGTACTACCGTCAGCGAAAACAGATGACAACAAGACAGTTGGCGGAAAAGCTGGATATTGTACCATCAACTGTTGTGATGTATGAAAATGGAAAACGTCCTATTCCTTATGATGTAGCTATTAAGCTGGCAGATGTTTTGGAAATCGAAGCGACCTTACTCTGTGATGATTTCTCCCGTTTCCTTATAGTGATACCGATCCGTTTCTTTCTCTTCCTATCCGGAATGAAAAAGAAATGATAAGATGTTATATAACTGATTATGAGGCAGTGGTATACCTTTATTGCAGAACATCTTTTTCACTATCTCATATAGAAATGTGATCTATGAGCATAAAAAATAAATAATTTTGTGATTGTAATTTATATGAATTTCACATATAATAAAAGTGTGATTATAAAGCATAAAACTCCAATAAAAATGTGAGGAGTGATTCTATGGAACGATTTATATGCTTCTAATACTTCAATTGAAGCGTTCTTGAATCTGGATTACGCACAGTTTATTGCTGTGAAAGACTTCTTACATCCAGAAGCACAGTATTCTACAGAGCACGGAGTCAAAGGAGAAGAATACGACAATGTGATTTTTGTTATCAGTAAAGGATGGAACCAGTATCAATTTGAAACCTATGCTCCAATGATAACAAAAAAGCTGTCATCCCAAGTGGAAAACAAGCTTCCTTTGAGCGTAACCGCAATTTGTTTTATGTATGTTGTTCAAGGCCAAAGAAAAGGTTGATTTTCTTTGTAACGGTTCCTATTGATTCCACCTTCAAATCGTTTTTGGTTGAACTTGTTGGAGAACAGAATATTTTTACCTTCAGCCAGTATATCGAAAGAAAATCGATTAAGTAGTCAGAAGTAAGACATCACTCATCGTTCTTTGAACGGTGAGTGATGTTGCTATAAATTCAATTATTATTTCATAGGCTCTTTTCTGTTGCTTATTTCATAAGGCAAATTATAAGAACAGCGTTCAGGATGAACGAGCAGCCATCAATGATGCGTACGCCGCTCTGCAAAATCAGCTCGACCGGCGAAATTGAGCAGCGGTTCCGCTTGAATTGAGCAATGGGACCGCCCGGATTGAGCAGTCCCACCGCTCAGGTTGAATATGGACAGCAGAAAGGTGTCAAGGTATCATAAATACGGTCGGAGTCAGATGTCTTGCAGCCCCTTCCGCTTGCGCATGGATTCCTTGCCGCCAATGACTATGGTGTAGGCGTCGTGGACGATTTGGTCGCAGATGGCATCAGCCAGCAGTGGGTCAGACAGCTTTTCCGGCCAGCCCGGAATGTCAAACTGGGAACAGAAGATCGTGGAGTTTCGCTTGTACCGGGACTCCACGATTTCCAATAAGTCCCTGGCTTCCGTTTCTTTCAAAGGGTACAGAAGCCATTCGTCAATAATGAGCAATGCATACTTCCTGTACTGGGCCATGAACTTGCGGATGGTGCCGTTACCCCTGGCAATTTGGAACTCTACCAGCAGATCCGGGAGCCGGATGTACTTCACCGCATAAAACCGCCTTGCGGCAGCCATGCCCAGAGCGCAGGCCAGATAGGTTTTGCCGCTGCCGGTGGCACCCAGCAGGATGATGTTGTGGTGCTCCTGGATGTAGTTGCAGGTGCCGAACCGCAGCAGTTCCTCCTGTTTCAGACCTCTGTCGGGCAGATACTCCACATTCTCCAGACAAGCTCCCGGATCCGAGAAGGTTGCCTGCCGGATCAGCTTGTTCAGATGGTTATTCTTTCGGGCATTCCATTCCGCATCCACCAAAAGACCGAGCCGGTCCTCAAAGGCCATGCTTTGGAACTGCGGATCGGCAAATTGGTCCTTCAGTGCGTTGGCCATAACGCTCAGCCGCATTTCACGCAGCTTGGATACCGTTGTTTCAGTCAGCATCACTTGTTCCCCCTTCCGTAATACGCAGCTCCACGGGTGAATCCGTACCGGGATGAGGACGCAGTAGCCGCACTCTGCTCAGGGATGGCTTTATCCTGGCCAGATGCCAGAATAGCCTGGATATTCTTGAGAGAAGGGCGGGGGGTGTATTCCAATGCCCGTTTGCAGGCATTCTCCAGCCGTTCCGGGGTGTATTTGTCTGCCAGCTTCAGCAGACCCATGCAGGACTTGTAGCCCTGCTGCTCTACTTTGTAGCCGCTGAGAATAGCTTGGACAGCGACCTGCGTGTTGCTGCCGACTTTACCGGTCCAGTGAATGAACCGTTCACCATTCCACTGGACATACTTCTGGTGCTCTGGCGGCATATGCTCCTGGATCGTACTGTACTGGTTAAACCGTCCGTACAGCCTGGGATGGGAACAGATTCGGTTTCCACCGTAGAAAACCTCTACCGTGGCTTTGGTGAGCCGGACATCTACCTTCTGCTTGATGTATTCAAAGGGAACAGAATAATTCATACGCTCCACAGAAATGTGGTAATTTGGTCCCACTGTTGCCACTTTCCAGGTGGCCAATTCAAAAGGTCTGGGCGGCAAAGGGCGCAGAAAGGGCCTTTCTTCCGCAAAGCTGCTGGCCCGGCTATGATTGCCATCCGTGACTTGGAAATGACAAAAGAAAGGCTGCTCTCCTTTGCAGAATATGCAAAGGATGCGCAGCCGGAGGTTCTGGTCACTTTGATCCAAACTATTGTAGAAAGAATTTATATTGTGGATAAGGATGACGAGCGTTACTGCCACATCTTTATCAAAGGCTGTTCCGGAGAAGATTACACCGGCTTCTTCCAGACAGTCGGTTACATAGAGCAAAATACTGTCCCTGTGTGTGATTCAGAACAGTATTGCATTTGCGCCTAAGTATCGAAGGATGGAAATCTATCGGGAAATTCGAGCAGACATAGGTGTAATCATAAGAAAATTATGCCAACAAAAGGGAGTAGAGATTATAGAAGCAAATGCGTGTCCGGATCATATCCATATGCTAATCAGTATCCCTCCAAAGTATAGCGTATCGCAGATCATGGGGTATCTAAAGGGAAAAAGCAGCCTGATGATATTCGACCGACATGCAAATCTCAAGTACAAGTATGGAAACAGACATTTCTGGGCCAGAGGGTATTTCGTAGATACAGTAGGGCGAAACAAAAAAGCAATTAAAGCTTACATCCAAAATCAACTGCAAGAGGACCAAATAGCCGACCAGATAAGCATCAAGGAATTCGTAGACCCGTTTACGGGTAGCAAGAATACCAAGGCATAACAAAAACCCCTTAAGGGGTAGCCCCCCGAGAAAGCAATGCGATCGGCAAATCTTTTCGGGCCCCTTAAGGGGCTTTGTCCGCATAAAGCCCTTATAGGGCTTACTCAAGCCTCCGGCTTAGCCGGAGATTTTGACTAAGCAGGCTGGTTCTCTATCTCTGTCCTTTTCACTTTGACAACTTCCCCCTTGTAGCCGCCCTCTGCCTTCTGGTTGATAAGACCGATGAACTTGTAGTAGATGTCCACTTGCTGGGTCTTTACACACGTTCGGCGGATTTTCCGTTGTTTCCGTCCGGCCCTGCCCACTCCAATTCCATTCTGGGTCAAAACTGGGTCAGACACGGTGCGCTCGCACCCACGCCAACAGCGCCTCGTAGTCCATTGCGCCGGAGGCGACAGTCAGACCGACCTCGACAACCTCGTCGTTGGCGCAGTCCAGCCGAATACCGTTGACCTCCAGAAAGGTCAGCATCACATACATACCGATGCGCTTGTTGCCATCCACGAAGGCGTGGTTAGAGATGAGCGCATAGCCCAGCCGAGCGCCCTTTTCCTCCCTAGTAGGGTAGAATTCCTGCCCGCCAAAGCCGGAAAAGACGTTCTCCAGCGCGGACTCCAGCAGAGTCTCATACCTGACGCCGATGCTCCCGCCAGTCTCCTCCGCGATGAGCCTGTGAAGCAGCAAGACCTTCTCTTTTGAGAATTTGATCATTTTGCCAACTCCATAAACGCGGGCTTATATTTCTTTAAAATTCTTGCCGCCACAAAGTCGATCTTCTCGTCATCCGTCATGTCGATCAAGGGCGAATTGTCCAAATCAACCAACATATATTTGGGGCGGTTTTTTTTGAAAATCACAGCCTGTCCATTCGTTTCAGCGATGCGCGTCACGCGGGAAAAATTCTGATTGGCCTCCGTCACGGAAACGATCGTGTTCGTATCAATGGTCATGGGAACACCTCCTTGCAGCACCTATTATACGCAAATTGTAGGTAAAAATCAACCTATTTTAAGGCGGGCTTTCAATCTGAACCGCGTGGTGCGAGTGGCCGGTGCAGCGTAAAAGGAGCCGCACGCATCCAAGGAAGTCTTGAATGCGCGCGTTATGTCCAAACCGCAAAGCCTCTGCTGCGGTATTTGCGAAATTTTCATCCTCTCTTACGATAGAGACCGCGTTTTCCATACACAGAGACCATGGAGGCACTGGAAAGCATAGATGAGTCTGAGCTAACGGCCTCAGAGCTTTCCTACTACATTGGCGTCATGAGCCGTATTCAGCAGATGGTGCTTGCCGCAGTCGGTTAACGATGAGAGGAGATGCAGAAAATGCAGATCAATCTGGGCCATGTCACTGCCAGTTTTACGCTGGATGTTTACGGCCATACAGAAAATGTGTTAGCAGTCCGCGGATCGGATTACAGGATTTTGTTTGACGGAGAAGGAGGGATGGTAGCGAACCATTCCTTTTTCGCCGCAGAGCAGCGGGGTCTACGCAATGAAGTGCGGTTTAAGCTGTAAAGTTCTATGCCATGTCAACCATTATATTTAAATGGATAGACATGCGATAGGCAGCGGAATTCTTGCATATTTGGTTAAGCCCGAAAAATCAAATAAAATATGTGGACAATCATTTATAAACAGTATATACTGATTGTAATAGACAGCTTTCAACACAAAAATAAATTGCCCCTCCGGGGCAAATTTTTTACAAAAACGCATTCCACCACACCATCGGAGGTGCTCTCATGTCCGTTTCAACTCAATTCCTCCACACCATCCAGCCGGTCTCCGAGGACCGCCCGGCAGAGGCGGTGGCAAGAGAAATTCTTGTGCTGATCCGGTCCGAATACCGCTACACGATCGCGGATCTGTGCCGTATGTTCTGCTGCGAGCGGCAGTGGATCGAAGATTTTTTCGTCCCAAACATCCGTCACATTCACGTCAATCACTTCTTCATGTCCTATATCATCCAGCAGTTTGTGGACCGTCTCACCCCGGAGGAGCAGTCCCATTTGATCCACGGGCACTACTTTCTCTCCGACGCGGATCTGGGCCGTTTCTGGCGGGAAAATGCGTCTGCCGCCGTCAAATGCCGGACCGTAGATCTGGCCGACTATCTGGCTGACGGCCGCTCCCGCAAATCGCTCTCCGTAGAAAAAGCGCGCCACGAAGCTGCAAAGCGAGCAAAGGGGGAAGGGCAGCGTCACGATGCAGAAATGCGCCGCCTGCTTACCAGTGAAGGATACATGCTTTACACGTATCGGACGCAGTTCTCGACGTTTCTTTGGCAGCCGGTCCCGCTGCCGGAACTGTCTCCCCGGACTATCCGCAGTCTGGTTTCCACCACGCAGTATCAGCGACGGAACGGCCTCCCGTCAAACGGCGTTGCCAGAAAACGGCTGATGGAGCGCGGCTCTGTTCAGATCAAACTGGGGGGCAAGACCTTATGGGTCGAGGCTCCTGCTCCGGACGGTGTCTGGACAGTTCCCACCGGGACATTGCCGTAATAAAGGTTTTTCCATGCATGCGCACGCCCAAAAGGTCATTGCATCGCGCATCCGCTGATTTCAGTCTGTGTAAAGCAGTTTGCCATGTCACTTATTATTGGAAATTACAGCATATTTTGCGGCATATACCGCTGCTGATCTCTATGTATCGGCACCGTGAATTTCATGCTGCCGCCAAACATCCGATCTATCAACATATAAAAGAGGGACCGTTTTGAAACGGTCCCTCTTTTGAAAAATCGCAGTGTTGCTTTCGTAGGATCACATTTTTGCCAACGCCTGATCGAAGTCATTCAGCAGATCGTCGGTGTCCTCCAGACCGGAAGAAAGCCGGATCTGGCCCATGGTGATACCGATGGCCGCCAGCTCGTCGGGGTTGAGATCCCGGTGAGACGCTCTGGGCGGATAGGTCAGCGTGGTGCCGACACCGGCCAGAGTGGGTACGAAACGTACCAGCTGCAAATTGCTGATGAGCTTGTCGATCTCCTTCTGGCCGCCCTTGAAGTTCACGCAGAGCATACCGCCGTAGCCGTTGCCCTCGAACTGCTTGTCGGCCAGCGCCTTGCTGGGGGAGGACTCCAGACCGGGGTAGTAGACCTTTTCCACCTTGGGATGGCTCTCGAAGAACTTGGCCAGTGCCAGACCGTTTTCAGCCATCTTCTTTACCCGCAGGGGCAGCGTCCGCAGGCTCCGGGCCAGCAGCCAGGATTCCGTGGCGCCCAGATTCGCGCCGTAAAGACCCAGGTAGAAGCTCAGAGACTTGACGATCTCCTCGGAGCCGACCACTGCGCCGCCTACCAGATCATCGTGACCGCCCAGATACTTGGTGGCGCTGTAAATCACCAGATCCGCGCCGTACTTGATGGGCTTGGCAATGATCGAAGTGGCAAAGGTGTTGTCGATAAACAGCTTGGCGCCGTTGGCGTGAGCCACGTCTGCCAGATGCTGGATGTCCGGTACGCTCATCAGGGGGTTGGCGATGGTCTCGCCGTATACCAGCTTGGTGTTGGGACGGATATAGTCCGCCACATCCTGCGTATTGAAGTCGATGAAGGTGGTCTCCACGCCCCAGCGCTTCAGCTCATACTTCAGGTAGTAGAACGCCTCGCCGTAGATGATGGGGGAGGCCACGATGTGATCGCCGGGTTTCACCGTTGCCAGAATGGAGGTCGTAATGGCCGCCATGCCGGAGGAGAATACCAGACCCTTTTCGGCCCCGTCACCGGCGGCCAGGATCTGAGAGGTGGCGTCGGCGTTGGGATTGCCCAGACGGAAGTAAGCATAGCCGGGAGCGCCCTCGTCGCAGATCTTGTCGATGGGATCAATGGAGTCGAAGATGTAGGCAGAGGACAGGTAGATGGGGAAGGTCTCCGGCACAGTCAGAGCCTTGTTCAGCTCATAGCACAGCTCGCCGTTGCCGGTATGGACATATTTGGTCGCGTCGCCTTTTTCAATGGACATAGAAATTCCTCCTTACGCGCTTTGCGCGTTCCATTCCAATACGGTATAAAGCTCAGTAACAGTTTGCTCAGGTCTCCGTGCGGCCCTTGCCCTTCCAGGCAATGAGACCCACGATGAAGCCCACGATGGCGGGAACGATCCAACCGAAGCCCAGACCATAGAGAGGGATGTGATTCAGAACGGGGTCCAGGAAGCCGAAGCCATACTCGTGAGGCAGATCCAGAACGGCGTAGATCACCGTGAAGTACACAGCGCCCTTGAACGCGCCGTCATTGGGGATCTTCTTCTCGAAGATGCCCAGAATGGTCATCACCAGCGTGATGGGATAGAAGAAGGAAAACCAGGGGGAGGTCAGGCTCACGATGGTATCCAGACCGAAGCTGGCGACGATGGTGGTGACGATGGGGACGATCATGACCAGAACCTTGTAGGACAGCTTGCCGTGGGTGGCGGTCTCATAGAAATCTGCCACTGCGGTGATCTGGCTGATGGCGGTGGTGAGGCAGGCCAGCACCACGGACAGGCACAGACCGTAAATCGCGATCTGGCCGCCGCTGGAGCGGATGATCGCCAGCAGGAGGTTGGCGTTGCTGATGCTGTCGGGCGTGTACTCGGTGCTGACGCAGGCGCCCATATACAGCAGGCCGCCATAGACAATAGCCAGACAGACGGCGGCGATCAGGCAGGCCCGGACATGGGCCTTGCGGAAGGCTTCGCCCTCGTAGCCCTTGCGCTTGATGCTGTCAAAGAACACGCCGGCAGCCAGAAAGGACACCAGAACGTCGCCGGTGCTGTAACCGCCAAGGAAGCTGTTGACAAAGGCGTTATCCACGGAGGCGGCGCCGGGAGTACCGATGGGGCTGACAGCGCCCTTGACTACCAGAATGAACAGGATGATGGTCATAATGGGGGTCAGGATCTTACCGACCTTATCCAGTGCGGTGCCGCGGTCCTTGGCGAACAGGAACGCGATCACGAAGTAAAGAATGACGAAAACCAGATAGGGCGCACCGGGCCAGATGCCCTGAAGGCCCATCTCAATGCCGACGGCTGCGGTTCTGGGGATGGACACGCAGCAGCAGAGGATCATGATGGCACCGATCATGACGGTGTAGAATTTCTTGTTCACATGGTCGGAGATTTTCTGGACAGAGCCGCACATACCCAGCACGATGATGGCCAGAATGGGCAGACCCACGCCGGAGGCCAGCATACCGATCATGCCGCTGAGCCAGTTGCTGCCGCTTTGCAGGCCCAGCATCGGCGGGAAGATCAGGTTGCCCGCGCCGAAGTAGGAGGCGAAGAACGCCAGACCGACGAACAATACGTCGGTAAATTTGATTTTTTTCTCTTGCATAAAGTAAGTTCCTCCCTATTTCTCTATTTTGCACACCGAAAAACTGAGAACCGCTTGCTGTTTTCTATGATAGCCGCAAAGGTCGGATTTGTCCAATAAACCAATGTTATAAACCGCAATTACTTTTGTGTATATCGCCCATAATCGTGTATTTTTCAAAAAAATGCCGTTTTGTGCCGAAGAAATGTTTGTTTTTATTAAAGTAAACCTTTTTGGTATGATTTTACTTGCGCATTTTGAATCTCTTGTGCTATAATACGAGAGATCCATCGAAAAATGAGGAAAGGCGGCACTTGGTATGACACTGCTCCAGTTGAAGTATATTTCCACGGTGGCAAAATGCGGCTCCTTCAGCAAAGCTGCTCAGGTCCTGTATGTCTCCCAGCCCGGCATCAGCAAAATGGTCTGTGCGCTGGAGGAGGAGCTGGGGATCACGATTTTTGTCCGCTCTGCCGCCGGGATCACCCTGACCGCCGAGGGCCGGGAGCTTCTGAACATGGGAGAACGGCTTTTGACGGACGCTGAGCATATTTCCCAGCATTTTTCACAGGATCTGAGCAAGACCCACGAGACCCTCAGCGTCAGCAGCCAGCATTACTGCTTCGTCATCGACGCCATGATGGCCTATCAGAATACCTATCAGAAGAAATCCTATACCTATAAATTTCTGGTAGGGCAGGGCCCGGAGGTCATCCAGCAGGTCGTGGACAAAACCACGGAGCTGGGCGTATTGTTCATCAGCAGCCGCAGCCGAAAGCACATGAACCGTGTCTTTGGCGACAACAACCTGGAATTTCACCCGCTTTTTGACAGCAAGCCCTATGTGTTTATCCATAAGTCCCATCCTTTGGCCTCCAAGGAGGTCCTGACGATCGAGGAACTGCACCCGTATCCCTGCATCATGTATGAGCTGGACTCCGACGCGCCCTCCGTTTTGCAGGAGGAGATGCTGGTGCCGGACTTTTATCCCCAGAAGGTCACCATTGTCAACGGACTCTATCAAAGCCTGATGGTCATGCAGCAGTGTCAGGGCTATGATCTGGGTACCGGCTTCATCTCCGAAAGTAACGGGGCGCAGGGGGTGATCAAGCGTCCCATCAAGGGCTTTGACGATCCCATCACCATCGGCTGGGTCTGCCAGAAGGCCCATACGCTGTCGCAGCCCGCGGAACGCTTTATCCAGCTTCTGCAAAAATACGGACGGGACCTTCCCGAAGCCTGAACAAGAATATCCGAATGTTATTGCCAGCGATAACATTCGGATATTTCCGTTTCTATGGGTGGTTGTGCTATGCTCAATGCACCAAGTAAGTCAGTAGGTATATATTGTGCAGTCACACAACCGACGGGAGGTATTTTAAATGAGCCAGTTAGTTTTGAAGCACCCTGATTTGAAGCACGAAGATCTGAAATTCAACACGGTAGAGGTCCACGCCGGCGAGCCGCGGGATATGTACGGCGCCCTGATCCCGCCCATTTATCAGACGTCCACATTCTATTTTGATTCCACGGACGATGCGGTGAAGGCCTGCGATGACTACGCCGAAAGCTTTGCATACAGCCGGATCACCAATCCCTCCGTGGATTATCTGGAACAGAAGCTGGCGGCGCTGGAACACGGCAAGGGGGCCGTGGCCTATGCGTCTGGCATGGGCGCTGTCTCCGGCGCGATTTTCGCGCTGCTGAAAAGCGGCGACCACGCCATTTTCACCAAGGCCAAGTATTCCGGCACGGAGGACGTGACCAGCGACTGGCTGCCCCGCTTCGGGATCGCCCACGATACCTTTGACGCCGCCGATCTCAGCCAGCTGGAGGGCCTGATCAAGCCCAACACCAAGCTGATCTATGTGGAGTCTCCCGCCAACCCCACCATGGTGCTGGTGGATATTGCCGCCGTGGTGGAGATCGCCCATAAGCACGGCATCAAGGTCTTTATCGACAACACCTTTGCCACGCCCTACAACACCACCCCGCTGGATCTGGGCGTGGATGCAGTCATCCACAGCCTCACCAAGTACATCGGCGGCCACGGTGACCTGCTGGGCGGCGCGGTGATCTCCAACGATGAGCAGTTCCTGCGGGAGTGCCGTCTGGGTACCCTCATGCACTTCGGCTCCGTCATGGCGCCCTTTACCGCATTTCTGGTGTGCCGCGGCCTCAAGACGCTGGGCGTCCGCATGAAGCAGTACAATGAAAGCGCTCTGAAGATCGCCAAGTGGCTGGAGGCCAATCCGAAGATCGAAACGGTCCGCTATCCCTTCCTGGAATCCAATCCCCAGTACGCCATCGCCAAGAAGCAAATGAAGGGCGGAGGCGGCATGATCTCCTTTGACGTGGCTGGCGGTCTGGAGGCCGGTAAGAAGTTCATCAACAGCCTGAAGCTCTGCACGCTGGCCGTCTCTCTGGGCGATACGGAAACGTTGGTGGAGCAGGCTGCCGCCATGACCCACACCATGATCCCCAAGGAGATCCGGGAGGCCGCCGGCATTACCGATGGCATGATCCGGATGTCCGTCGGTCTGGAGGACCCGGATGACATCATCGCCGATCTGAAGCTGGCGCTGGGCGACTGACGGCGCAAAAGCCCCATACCGGCAGACGCAAAACCATCCAAAAAACACCGGAGAGGAAGCTATTTCCTCTCCGGTATTTTACTCTTCCTCCGGGGCCAGCAGCATTTTCTTAAAGGCTTTCATGGCAACGCTTTGAGGGCGGGATGTATCCTCGATCAGGTTGACGAACCGTTCCGGGATCGGCTCCGCAAGATGGATCTGGAACACCGTCCCAGCGGCAAGGGCGGGAGCGGCCATGGACTCCGGGTAGAAACCGACGCCCAGATTGCTCTGCACCATCGCAAGGACCTGATCCATGGTGCCGGCTTCCATTTCCACATGAAAAGCCAGATTGTGCTTTAAGAACAGCTGTTGATAAAAGGTATATGTACTGGTTCCTCTGCTCATGCACACAAAGGGGATGTTTTCCAGATCCCGCAGACTCCGCGTTTCCGCGGTCAGATCATGAAAATCCGAACCGCAGATCAGGATCTCCCGGAAGGAGACCAGCGCGGTTTCCTGCAGGGACTTTCTCACCGGACAGGGCGTGGTGATCGCCGCGCAGTCCACCTGTCCCCGCAGCAGCCCTTCCATGGCGCGGGGGGTGGAATCATTGGTGATCCGCAGGTGGATCCCCGGATACCGCCGGTGAAACGCGTCAAGGCGGTCCAGAAGGGTCAGATGGAGCGCGGCTTCGCTGGCGGCAATGGAAATGCTGCCGGTCCGCAGGCTGCAATCTGACCGGAGTTCACTTTCGCCAAGGCGCAGCTGTTCAAAGGCTACGGCAGCACGGCTGTAAAGCCGTTGACCTTCCGGGGTCAGGGAGACGCCATGGTTGGTGCGGACAAACAGCTTGCAGCCCAGATCCTGCTCCAGATTGTTCATGCAGCGGGTAATATTAGGCTGGTTGTTGCCCAAAGCTTCGGCGGCCTTGGTAAAGCTCTTGTGTTGGGCAACATAGTAAAAAATGCGGTAATAATCGTAGGGAACAGCCACTTTTTTCGCCTCCGTGCCATATCATTCAGATATGTCCAACATATCAAATATACTTTTTACATCTTTCTGTTAGAACAGTATAATACGGGCGTCCTTAGAAGACAAGACCTTTAACGGTCACGCTGAAAAATGAGGCGTGGTCAGGGCAGACCGCAGCGCCTGTATTCCGGTGTGGAAAGGAGACCGGCTATCAGCATGAAAAGCAAAAAGAAATTTATGATCCTATGGGTCCTGCTCATCGCGGTCCTGTTCGCGGGCAGTCTGTTGACGGCGCCGCCGGGAAAAACGGAGACCATTCAGACCGCCATGCGGGACGCGGTCCTGCATGAGGAAAATCAGATCAGCCTGTTCGGTTGGAAGAACGTCAATCCGGGGCTGATCTCCGCCATGACGGTATCCGCCATCCTGCTGATCGCGGCGGCGTGTGTCCGCGTGTTTGTCATCCCAAAATTCAAGCTGGTGCCGGGGCGGTTCCAACTGCTGCTGGAGCAGGCCGTAAGCCTGTTTGACGGCATGGCCAAAACCAGCAGTCCTCAGCGAAACGGATTTCTGGGGGCCTATATCTTCGGCGCAGGCGCGTATATCTTCGTGGGGACGCTGTTTGAGCTGCTTGGCTTGCAGGCCGTCACCACCACGGGCCACTCCGTGACCCTTCCTGCGCCGCTGTCGGACGTAAACGGTGCCATCGCCCTTGGCTGCTTATCCTATCTTGTGATCCTCTCCGGCGGGATCGCGGGCAACGGTCTGAAGGGCGTGGGCAGCACATTGAAGGAATTCTCGCTGCCTATTTCCATGAGCTTCCGTCTGTTCGGCGCGCTGCTCAGCGGCCTGCTGGTAACGGAGCTGGTCTATTACTATGTGCAGTTGAGCTATGTGCTGCCGGTGCTGGTGGGCGTTCTGTTCACCCTGCTTCACGCGTTGATCCAGGCCTATGTTCTGACCATGCTCACCGCGTTGTTCTACGGCGAGGTATCGGAGCGTCCCGAACCGGCGGCCGGGCGGGCATGACCGTCCCAATCATTTACGGATCGAATCATTTTGGAGGTAATCAATATGAAACTGCTTAAGAAAAAGGTCCCCGCGCTGTTCCTGATCCTGCTGGTGGTGCTGTCCCTGACGGTCCCCGCACTGGCCGCGTCTTCCACGGATACCGCTACCGCACCCGCTGCGGCGGAAACCGCCCAGACCCAGAGCGACGCCACGGGGTCCAAGTCCATCGCTGCGGGCATCGCCATCGGCCTTGCCGCCGCAGGCGGCGCTGTGGCCATGGGCGTTGCCGTCAGCAAGTCTGCGGAGGGGATCGCCCGTCAGCCGGAGGCGGAGGGCAAGATCCGTACCACGCTGATGCTGGGACTGGTCTTTATCGAAACCGCTATCATTTATGCGCTGCTGGTCGTCATTCTGATCATCTTCGTCCTATAAGTAAGGCAGGTGGGAAACCGTGAATATCCCGTTGAATATTGATTGGCAGCAAATTTTGCTGCACCTGCTGAATTTTGTGATTCTGGCAGGCGGGCTGTATCTGCTGCTCTACAAGCCCGTCAAGACGTTTATGGAGAAGCGGCAGCAGTACTATCAGGAGCAGGACGCGAAAGCGGCAAAGACGCTGGCAGATGCGGAGAAAACGGCGGCAGAGGTCCGTCAGCAGTTGAAAAATGCCGACGCCGACGCTGCGGCAAAGCTCGCCGCCGCCCAGAAGTCGGCGGACGCCGCCATGCAGCGGCAGCTGTCCGACGCACGGGCACAGGCGGAGCAAATTCTGGCGGACGCCCATGCCGCTGCCCAGCGGGAGCATGACAAGCTGCTGTCCGACGCGCAGAAGGAGCTGAAGGATCTGGCAGTGACAGCCACGGAAAAGCTGGTGCTGCAATCCGACGGCGATGCGTTCGATCAGTTTTTGGACGCGGCGGAGAGGGGGGAGTCCCATGCGTGAAACGGTACTGGAAGCGGTCCTGCGCAGCGCGGACGCCCCCAGTGAGGCGCAGCGGAACCGTTTTGCGGCCTTTTTGAAAAAGCAGTACGGACAGGAGGTTCCCCTCCGTTGGGAACAGGACCCCGCGCTGGAAAAGGGCTTTCGGATGGAAGTAGGCGCCGACCTGTATGACTGGAGCCTGGAAGGCCGTCTGCGGCAGTTCCGGGAGCGGCTGGAGCAGCTGAACCCCACCGGTGTCTCCGTGATCCCGCTGATGCGGGAGGCCGTCCACAACTGGCAGCCGGATACCGCGCCGGAGGAGGTGGGCAGCGTTCTGACGGTGGGTGACGAGATCGCCACTGTCAGCGGACTGGAGCCCGCGGCCTACGGCGAAATTCTGCAATTTTCCTCCGGTGTGAAGGGCATGGTGCAGGATCTGCGGCCGGATCGTGTAGGCTGCATCCTGTTCGGTGGCAGTGAGGCCATTGAATCCGGCAGCATCGTCCGCCGCACAGGTAAGACCGCCGGTATCCCGGTGGGGGACGGCTTTCTGGGCCGAGTGGTGGACGCGCTGGGTACGCCCATTGACGGGCAGGGCGACATTCCGTCAGAGGGCTATCTGCCCATTGAGTCCCCGGCCCCCGGCATCATTGACCGCCAGCCGGTAAACGCTCCTATGGAGACGGGCCTGCTCGCCATCGACTCCATGTTTCCCATCGGACGGGGACAGCGGGAGCTGATCATCGGCGACCGGCAGACCGGCAAGACCGCCATCGCCCTGGACACCGTTCTGAACCAGAAAGGGAAGGGCGTGGTGTGCATCTATGTTGCCATCGGGCAGAAATCCAGTTCCGTCGCTCAGTTGGTAGAGAATCTGAGGCACAAGGGTGCTATGGACTATACCATCGTGGTGAACGCACCCGCCAGCGCGTCGGCGTCCTTGCAGTACATCGCTCCCTATGCCGGAACAGCGCTGGGCGAGTATTTCATGCGGAAGGGCCGGGACGTTCTGATCGTCTATGATGATCTCTCCAAGCACGCCGTGGCCTACCGGACACTGAGCCTGCTGCTGGAGCGGTCCTCCCGGACGGGAGGCCTACCCCGGCGATGTGTTCTATCTGCACTCCCGTCTGCTGGAGCGTTCCGCCCATCTCTCGGAGGAATTGGGCGGCGGCAGCATGACGGCGCTGCCCATCGTGGAGACCCAGGCCGGCGATGTGTCCGCCTACATCCCCACCAATATCATTTCCATTACCGACGGCCAGATCTTTCTGGAGAGCAGTCTGTTCTTCTCCGGCCAGCGGCCCGCGGTCAACGTGGGATTGTCGGTGTCCCGTGTGGGCGGCGACGCTCAGACGAAGGCCATGAAAAAGGCGGCAGGCGCCCTGCGTCTGGATCTGGCCCAGTACCGGGAAATGGAGGTCTTTACCCAGTTTTCCAGTGATCTGGACGAGACCACCAAACGGCAGCTGATTTACGGACAGGGCCTGATGCGCCTGCTGCGCCAGCCCCAGAACCACCCCTACCAGCAGCACCAGCAGGTGATTTTGCTGGTGGCGGCGCTGGATCATGTGATGCAGACGGTGTCCCTTGCGCGGATGGACGATTTTCGCACCGGGCTCCTGACCTATATCGAGACCCAGGACCAGGCCCTGTGCCGCCGGATCGATGAGAGCGGTCAGTTAAGTGATGAGGACCGGGAGACGATCCTGAAGCTGTCCAGAGAATTTCTGACGCGGTTCCAGACGGAAGCCGTGGAAAAGAGCGGTGAGTGAGATGGCCAATACCCGTGAGATCAAAAACCGGATTGAAAGCGTACAGCAGACCCGGAAGATCACCAACGCCATGTACCTCATCGCCTCCACCAAGCTGCGGAAGGCTCGGAACGATCTGGCCAACACCCGGCCGTATTTTGACGCGCTGCGGGGCGAGATCAAGCGGGTCTTTCGCACGGCGGGGGATGTGGACAGTCCCTATTTCTATCCGCCGGACAATAACACACCGCTGGAGGGCACCTATGGGTGTCTGGTCATCACGGCGGACAAGGGCCTTGCGGGAGCCTACAACCAGAACGTCATCAAGGAGGCTGAAAAGCTCCTTGCCCAGCACCCGGACACCAAGCTGTATGTAGTGGGGGAGTATGGCCGCCGGTACTTTGACCAGCACAAGATCCCCATTGAGCACAGCTTTCTCTACACCGCCCAGAATCCCACGCTGGACCGGGCGCGGGAGATCAGCGCTCTGCTGCTGGACGGTTTCCTGACGGGAACGCTGAAGGAGATCTTCGTGGTCTACACCGATATGGAGAGCAGTCTGCTTTCCGAGGCCAAGTCCACCCGGCTGCTGCCTTTCCACCGGATGCAGTTCGCGCCGCCCGCCAAGGAAAAGGCCGTGCAGGAGCCCTTTGAATTCTATCCGTCCGTAGGGGCGGTGCTGAACAGCATGATCCCCAGCTATGTCTCCGGCTTCCTGTACAGCGCCCTGCTGGACAGCTTCTGCAGCGAGCAGAACGCCCGCATGACCGCTATGGACGCCGCCAACCAGAACGCAGAGGAGCTGTTGAGCGCTCTGCGGCTGCAATACAACCGCGTGCGGCAGGCGGCCATCACCCAGGAGATCACAGAAATTTCCGCAGGCGCGGCGGCACAGCGGGGAACCTTTGGAAGCGAGGGATAACAATGAAAATTGGAACGATCACGCAGGTATCCGGCCCTGTGGTGGATGTGGAGTTTGAAGCCGGACATCTGCCTAAGATCAAGGAAGCGCTGTCCGTGGAGCTGAACGGCCAGACCCGCGTGATGGAGGTAGCCCAGCACATGAGCGAGCGGGTCGTCCGCTGCATCATGCTGGCGGGCAGCGAGGGTCTGGCCCGGGGCATGAAGGTGACCGCTCCCGGCAAGACCATTGAGGTCCCGGTAGGGGAGCAGACGCTGGGCCGGATGTTCAACGTGCTGGGCCAGCCCATCGATGGCGGAGAGCCGCTCCCGGCGGAAACGCCCCGCAAGAGCATTTACCGGGACCCGCCCTCCTTTGAGGATCAAAGCCCCGCCGTGGAGATCCTGGAGACCGGCATCAAGGTCATCGATCTGTTGGAGCCGTATCCCAAGGGCGGCAAGATCGGCCTGTTCGGCGGCGCCGGCGTGGGTAAGACCGTGCTGATCCAGGAGCTGATCCACAACGTAGCCATGGAGCACAACGGCTATTCCATCTTCACCGGCGTAGGTGAGCGGAGCCGGGAGGGCAATGACCTCTGGCGGGAAATGCGGGAGAGCGGCGTGGCGGATAAGACGGCGCTGGTCTTTGGCCAGATGAACGAATCTCCCGGTGTCCGTATGCGGGTGGCGCTGTCCGGCCTGACCATGGCCGAGCATTTCCGGGACGTGGAGCACAAGGACGTGCTGCTGTTCATCGACAACATTTTCCGGTTTGTGCAGGCAGGCAGCGAGGTTTCCACCCTGCGGGGCCGAATGCCCTCCGCCGTGGGCTATCAGCCTACGCTGGCCAACGAGATGGGCCAGTTACAGGAGCGCATCACCTCCACCAAGGACGGCTCTGTCACCTCGGTACAGGCGGTCTATGTGCCCGCCGACGATTTGACTGACCCCGCCACTGCCACCACCTTTGCCCACCTGGACGCCACCACGGTGCTGAGCCGGAAGATCTCCGAGCAGGGCATTTACCCCGCCGTGGACCCGCTGGAATCCTCCTCCCGGATTTTGGAGGCGGACATTGTGGGCGCGGAGCATTACCGCATCGCCCGGAGGGTGCAGGAGACGCTGCAAAAATATCAGGAATTGCAGGACATCATCGCCATTCTCGGCATGGACGAGCTGAGCGATGAGGACCGACAGACCGTGAACCGCGCCCGCCGCATCCAGCGCTTTCTGGCGCAGCCCACCCATGTAGCGGAAAAATTCACCGGTATCCCCGGCGTGTATGTCCCTCTGAAGGAGACGCTGCGGGGCTTTGCCGCCATCGTGGACGGTGAAATGGACCAGTATCCGGAGGCGGCCTTCTACAATGTGGGTACGCTGGAGGATGTGGTCGCCAAGGCGAAAAAGATCGAGGAAGGTGAGGTCTGATGAGCGCGTTTCACGCACGGATCCTGGCCTCGGACACTCTGTTCTTTGACGGTGACTGCGAATTCATGGTGGTTCCCTGTACGGACGGCGCAATGGGGATCCTCTCCCACCACAGCAATATGATCGCGGCTGTGGTGCCGGGGGAGTTACGGTTTCAGCCGGTGGGCGGCCCGCTGCGGACAGCGGCCGTTTCCGCCGGACTGGTGAAGGTCGAAGCGGGGGAGGTCATGCTTCTGGTGTCCACGGCGGAGCGGCCGGAGGACATCGACGTCAACCGGGCAAGACGGGCGGAGGACGCCGCGAAGGAGGCCCTTCTGCAAAAGAAAAGTATGCAGGAGCACCGGAACGCGGAGGCTCAGCTGGCTCGGGCCATCAGCCGTCTGCGGATCAAAGAACACTGGAACAGCGGACGCTGAGCCATGAGAACACTTGAAGAGGAGTCTTGATCGTGAACCTTCGGAATCATCACGGCCAGATGTCGGAATCCCTGCTGACCGCCTCATTTATCATTCTCTCCGGCGGCTTGCAGGACGCCTATACCTATCTCTGCCGGGGCAAGGTATTTGCCAATGCCCAGACGGGCAACATCGTGCTGTGCAGCGCCTATCTGTTTGACGGCCAGTGGCGGCACAGCGCCCGGTATCTCATCTCGGTGCTGTCATTTCTGCTGGGGATCTTCGCGGCGGAGTGCATCCACCGCCATTTCAAGTACACGGAGAAGGTGCACTGGCGGCAGATGATCATTTTAGCGGAGATCGCTTTGCTATTTGCGGTGGGCTTTCTGCCGCAGGAGGCCAACACCTTCGCCAACGCCGTTGTGTCCTTTGTCTGCGCCATGCAGGTGCAGACCTTCCGCAAGGTCCGGGGCCACGCTTACGCCAGTACCATGTGCATCGGCAATATGCGCAGCGGCACGGAGGCCCTGTGCGTCTATTTCCACACCCATGACCGGGAGGTGCTCTGCAAGGCGCTGACCTATTTCGGCGTCATCGGCCTGTTTGCCATAGGCGCGGGACTGGGGGCGCTGTTGTCGGCGCACATGGCCGAACGGGGCATCTGGGTCTCCTGCGCACTGCTGGCCGTCAGCTTTTTCATCATGTTCATCCGGGAAGAAGAAAAGGTGTAAGCGATAGATGGGGCCGGGATCTCAATATGCCGCCTCATTCTCCATAAAGCTTCCTGCATGAACAGCGCACCGCGAACATGCACAAATAGTTTTTCTTCATCATTTCCGGCTGCCCCGCAGGGGCGAGAAACTGGCACATTTCTTATTTTTCTATGCTTTTGCATAGCAAAAAGCCCGTCTATCTGGGTTTTTCCGGTAAACAAAACTGCTCCGACACTTGTGTGCCGGAGCAGTTTTTTCCACGTTGTCAAAATGACCGTACCAAATTCTGCATTGCCTGTTTTCACGGCAAAAAAACTGCCCGGGTCAAGCCCAAGGCGGTCTTTCGCGCGATTCGGAACGTTTTCTCCGCGAAACAGCTCCCAGAGGGCATTTGCCGGCTGCGGAGTATTTCTCGACAGAGGGGATCCTTCAGCCTGCAAGGAAGGTTTCCGCGATGGTAGGCAGCCGGGCGCCGAAGCCCTCAGCCGCTTCCGCCGGATACCGCCACGAAACAGCATAGGAATCCGCGCCGCCCGCAGCCACAAAGAAAGAAAGGTATTCGCCCTTTTCATTTGTGCCCGTCAGCGGATCATCAGGGCTGCCGCCCATCAGATCCTCAAACTCATAGCCGCTGGACTGAGCGAAGGCATCCCGCGCCTCCGTGACCGTCATATCCCCATAGCGGGATACAGACAGCGCCACATCGCTGTTGAAGGCGCTGACCCAGATGTCCGTTGGGACGCCGTTCTCCGTGGACTGCTCCGGGCCGTCCCAGTCCTCATCGGGAATATAGAGGGAGTACCCATCCCCGGCATACAGGGTGGCAGGCAGAGCTTCTTCCTCGCCCTCAACGAAGAAGGTCAAATCGACCTGTTCCGCGCGGGCAGGCGTCTCCGGCTCCGGGCTCGCAGGCGGGTCATTGGGTTCCTGCTGCGTAGGAGACGGGTCGGAAGGGGGGACCGGCGTTTCGGGTTTCTGTCCGCAGCCGGTCAGCAGGAAAAGGGACAGTAAAACGATCCAAAGCTTTTTCATAAAGATCCTCCTTATAGTTGAGTGATTGAGACGGAGGGAAGCGCTGTGTGATTTCCTATACCGGATCGCCGCCGTCAAAGCGCAGCAGGCCCCGCCGCACGGCATCCGGCAGGACGAATTTCTTTTCACCGGACTGCGGAAACTGTACGGTCATAACGGCCCCCTGACAGCTGACGACAGTTCCCATGCCGAAGGCCGTATGGATCACCTTCCGGCCACGCGCCGCGCCGGCCATCAGCGCCGTCGTTTCCTCCGGCGTCAGGCTCCGGTCCCGCTGCGGGGCGGTTTGTCCGGCAGGGGGGATGGCCGCCCGCGGCTTTCCCCGGACGGCGGGGCGGCTGGGTACGGCCCGCAGAACCCGCCGCCGGTCATACATCTGGCCGATGGTCAGGGTTTCCGTATCGCCGCCGGGATAGGCGATCATGCAGCGCCCCTCACAAGCGGCCCTGACGATGCCCCGGCCCTTTTGCCCGTGGTAATAGGCTTTCCCGCAGAGATCCTCCCGCAAGGCGGCGAAGAGGTCATCCTCCTCGGTTTTTTCCACCGGCAGTTCCCTCCGCAATTCTCTAATAAACGAAGAACTGCGGTCGAGGCAGGAGAACAGGTACAGATGGTCCTTTGCCCGGGTCATCGCCACATAAAAGAGCCTGCGCTCCTCCTGATACCGCCGTTTCTCCTCCGGGCCCTTCGGTTCCGTAACGGCCGGCAGAATTCCATCCAGCACGTCCAGAAGGTAGACCGTTTCATATTCCAGGCCCTTGCTGGAATGGACGGTGGAGAGGATCAGCCCCTCCGATGAGGGCTCCGGCGGCGCGGAGACCAGCATCCGCAGGTAGTCCAGCCGGGCGACCAGCGTATTCAGATCGGCTTCCCGCTCCGCCAGCAGGGTCAGGATCTCAAACTTGTTGCCGTCTAATTGCTGCTGTTCCACATAATCCTTGTAGCGCAGCTCCGTCCAGATCCGCTTCAAGCCCCGGGCCGCCGTCTCCTCCAGAAGCTGCGGCAGCAGGTCCATCAGTCCGGCAGCGCTGTCCCGGGCATACTGGGAGAGAGGGGAGAAGGTGAGCAGCTCCTCCAGAACCGTTTTCCCGGAGTGCTGACAGGCTTCACAGGCATATTCCGCGGCCTTTTTGGTGATGCCGCAGCCGATTTTATAGTAGATGCGGAGAAATGCCTCCGTGTTCCTCCGGTCATTGGCAAAGGCGATGATGTCCAGAAGATCCGCCACCAGCCGATGAGTGAAAAAGGTGTCATCCATCTGTCTGCACCGGAAGGGAAGGCCCTGCCGTTCCATCAGGTCGATCAGCGGCAGGGCGCTGTCGTTGTTGCGGTAGAGGACCGCCGTCTGCCCATCGCAATGGGCCGCCATGTCCAGCAGCCATGCGTACTGGGCCGTGCGGTCTGCCGCCGAGATCAGGTGTACGTTCGCCCCGGACACTCTGGTGGGGCGGACGGTTTTAGGTCGGCGGTCCGTATTCTTCCGGATAAACCCATTGGCCAAATGGAGGATCTCCGGCGTGGAGCGGTAGTTTTCCTCCATCAGCAGCACCCGGGCCTTGGGATAGGTCTGCTCAAACTGCATCAGCGCGTCCGGGTAGGCGGCCCGGAAACCGTAGATGCTCTGATCCTCGTCTCCGACCATGAATAGGTTGCCGGTTTTCCGGGCCAGCAGCTGAATGATGGCGTGCTGGATCTTGGAGGTGTCCTGCGCCTCGTCCACGCAGATATAAGGGAAGGCATCCTGAAAATAGGCCAGAATATCCGGATAATTTTCCAGAATGGTCTTGGCGTAGATCATCTGGTCGTCATAATCCATCCAACGGCGCTGCCGCAGCGCCAGATTGTACTGTGCATACAGCTCCGGGAACTGGTCAAACCCGGTGTCCAATTCGCCGAGATCCTCTTTGCCAAGCATCATATTCTTCACATAGGCGATCCCTTTGCGAAGCTCCTTGATCACGCTCTGTGTGGCGAACTCGCCGCTGAGCTCCCGGTACAGATCGGAAACGATTTTTGTCAATTCGCCTTCATTTTCAACCACTGTAAAGGCGTTTCCGCTGCCATGTGTCCGGGCATAAAAATCAATGATTTTAGAGGAAACGCCGTTGATCGTGCGGATCTCCGGGACCTGCGGACAGTCCTGACCAAAAAGCCGGACGAACCGTTTCTGCATTTCCTTGGTGGCCGCCTTGGTGTAGGTCATGGTCAGGATCGCAACCGGAGAGATCCCGCAGCAGCAGAGCATATAGCCCAACCGGGTCACCAGCACCGTGGTTTTTCCGCTGCCGGGTACGGCCAAAAGCAGCACCGCGCCGTCGACGGCGTGTACCGCCGCCAACTGCTGCGGGTTGAGCTGTGAATGATTGTAGCACAAACCGCCGAAACCCAAGACGGCATCGGTTATTTTGACAAAGTGAGCTTCCCCTTTTAGGCCATTTTTTACAGCTTAGGGGTGAACTTCTCTTTGTCAATTTGATTGTGTCATGATAGGATAATCTTGGCCACATTCTGCGGAAAGCAGGTGTCTTATGAGACTTGGATTATCCGAACGAGTTGCAATTGAAGCTGGTATCTATCGTAGAGATTCTCTAACTAAAATTGCTAAAGACACTGGTATAAGTAGAAAATCTCTTTCAAAAGAAATTCGGCAAAACAGAACCCTTGCCCCTGCCGCAAAATTCAATGGTAAGGATTGCAGATTCGCTGCAGAATGCACACGTCAATGCGTTTGCGGGGATTTCCTTTGCAGACAGGAATGTGTATTTTGCAGAAAAATCGATTGCAGAACGCTCTGCCCTGCCTATTCCCCACTCTCCTGTATGCGTATCCAATCTCCTCCATATGTTTGCAATGTCTGCCAGTTGCGGAGAGACTGTGTCTGTGATCGCGCCTACTATGTTGCCACACAGGCACATGCTGTTGCTATGAGGCGTTATTCAGAGTCTCGCAGTAAACCGCAAACACACGGGGATGAGTTGGCTGCTCTGGACAAGTTGGTGACTCCCCTGATCAAGAAGAAAGGCCAGCCCTTGACTCACATTTATTCTACGCACAGAGACAAGATCCCGGTATCTGAACGGACATTGTATCGCTATATCGATGCCGGTATGCTCGGTGTTGGAAATCTGGATCTGCGCCGGAAAGTCTCTTATCGTCAAAGAAGAAAACAGAAAAAGGCCATTGATACGATTACAAACAAGAAATTCCGTGAAACCAGGACGTATGAAGACTTTTTAGCCTAGTTATTTTGACAAAGTGAACTTATCATTTTAGCTCTTTTTGTACCTCCTCCTGCTGTTCACCTTGTCAAAAATGTTGCTCCGCTTCGTGTGTCATGATATTTCATCATTGTTGGGACAAGAATACTCATATCAATCGGCTTAGCAACATGATCATTCATCCCAACAGAAAGAGCCTTGTTTGCATCTTCTGCAAAAGCATTGGCAGTCATCGCAATAATCGGAATCCCAGCTTTTTTAGGGTCCTTCATCTCTCTGATAGTTAATGTAGCATCATACCCATTCATAATCGGCATTTGAATATCCATAAGAACCATCTTGTAATAATCAGCATCCGCCTTCTCAATCATATCAATACATGACACACCATCGCTGGCCGTCTCAACTATGCACCCTTCTCCTGTCAATAATTCTGTGGCGATTTCTCTATTGATCTCATTATCTTCAACTAATAGAACGCGGACGCCGCTTAAATAATTCTTATCGTGTAAAGCATTATTTTTCTTCACCAGGAAATCTTCTTCTGATGCTTTCCTGCAAGGTATAGTCACTGTAAAAGTTGATCCCTCACCCTGCTTGCTTTTTACTTCTATCGTACCATCCATGAGTTCCACAAGTTTTTTCGTAATACCCATGCCGATGCCACTCCCCTCAACATGACTGAGTGTAGTGTTGCTTTCTCTTTCAAAAGCTTCAAAAAGATGCTTCCGGAATTCTTCGGACATACCGATTCCATTATCCGTCACGGTAATCGCCAAATTGCACCAGTCCTCTTTTTCAGAAGATGTCTGTGCGATATGACAGGATATCGATCCTCCAGCATTGGTATACTTTATAGCGTTACTTATGATGTTGAGACAGATTTCAGATACATGCGGAGCATCCATATATACGTACGGATATAAAATCTGCTCTGTCATGGAAAGCGTCTGATTTTTACTTTCTGCCTGCTGTTGGAACATGGTGATACAGTTTTCAAAATTCTCGCGGACATTTGAAACCGTGTATTCCATTTCAGTCTTGTTATTCTCAATTCTTGCGAGGTTCAGAACATTATTGAGCAGTGACAGAAGCTCTTCTCCGCAGACCTGTATTTTTTCAAGGTATCTGCTCAGTTTCTCTGTATCGTTTACATGTCTGGTCGCCAGATTTGCATAACCAATGATTGCATTCATAGGAGTCCTGATGTCATGAGACATATTGAACAGAAATGACGATTTTGCTTTATTTGCACTTTCTGCCTTTAGTTTAGCTTCACGTAATTCTTTCTCCTGTCTTAATTCCCGCAGTTTTTCGTCTGTCACATCTCGATTTGCAAAAAGCACGGATGCAACATTTCCATCAGCATCATAGGTCTGTGGAACGATCATTGAAAGAAACCATGTCCCATCCTTCTTCATGAATTCATCAGACATTGACTCTTTATTACGAAGCCGCGCAGCCATGGTCTTGATATCAAAAAAATACATATACTTCTGCACGAAAGGCTCTGCAATCACCTCTTTAATAATCTCAAACTGAGGATACCAGTCTCCACTATCTTCCTCGATACCCATAGCTGATGCCCTTGACCTTTTGACGAGTTCGATTTTCTCTGTTTTCAAGTTCAGACTTGATACATGGTAATAGGCAGTGCCTAATGCAAGAAGCGCCTGCCGGTTCTCCTTCACCTGCTTTCCCAATGAAAGAGGGAATTCTTCACCATCCATTTGTTCCTGATCTGGAACTGATTGATGCAGATGCTGAACTACCCATTTATCTCCTGTCCATTTATAGATAATTGTAAATCTTGTATTCATTTTAAAGCAGACCGATCCATCTTCAAATAGACCTACAAAATCTACCATTCCAAGTACAAGAACATGCTTGTCATCAAGCTGCTCTTCTTTCTGACATAAATTTCTTATATCGATTTTGATTTTGCCTCTTCGTTTTACATCAAATTTAAACGAATCCAGAAACTCATGCAGATTCCTGTAAACCTCATGTTCTCCTGTTCCAATCAGACTAATATTTTCATCAAAATATTTTTCGATATCTAAACCATCTACTGATTCAGCGTTAATATATATTTTCAAAAGTTGCTCTGTGAGTTTTTTGAAATCATCCATATGGTTCCCTCTCACCTGAAAATATTAAAGGCCTTTTAGGTTTCTATTTAATTTCTTCACTTTCAATAATTCATATAGGGTATTTGTATAACGCAATTATACCGAACCTGCGGCAAAATAGCAACATATCGGTACGCTCCGCAGGAAATCAGTCAATTTTGGAGGTTCGCCCCGCCATCACACAGCATAGTACCGCTGCTTCCGGCTTTTGGGGGATTCCGGGAGCGTCATGGCCAGCTGCCCGGATCGCAGCAGCGGCTGGACATAGTGGCTCATGGCGTAGAACACCGTTTTGATCCCGAGATAATTTGCGATCTCCTGCCGGGAACGGGGCGTTTTGCAGAACGCCAGCAGATCCGGTGCGTCTGCCTGCTCACCGTGCTCCGCGGCAGCCTCTGCCGCAGCCTGATTATACAGGATGACAACGAACTCATTCCGGCGGTTCTCAAACACCGGCTCCGGCAGTCCATAGTCCGCCATGGCCCGGCGAATTGTGGGAATTCCGGAGTACCAGTTTTCCGCGCCGGTCAGTTCTTCGGCCATGACGGCCAGCGCAGGGTTGCGGAGGTCCGGTCTGGCAACACCCAGCTGCTCCACCGTCATGCGGCCATACAAACTGCCGGGGCTATGGATCTCCAGCCGGTCGGCAAAAAAATCGATCTGCACAGGCGTTCCCTCTGTATAGATGCTATAATCTCGGTGAATGACCGCATTCAAAACGGCCTCGCGGATGGCCTTTATCGGATATTCCGTCCGATCCTTCCGCGTGCCTGTGACCGGATCAATGATCGTGCGGACTTTCATATTCCGGCGGCAGAAGGCGACGGCATCCTCCACCATCCTGTCAATGGTGCCTTCGATGCGCTTGTTGTCGGTAAAGCGGGCAGAATCAGTATCCGTATCGCCGATCTGCGTTCCCGGAACAACAATTGCGGTAATGCCAAGCTGGGGAAATAACCCTGCGGATAGAGGCAGAAATTCATGACGGCAGCCAAAGTCATTTCCCCGTCGCGGATGATATTCAGTATTTCCAGCGTCTGCTCTCTGGTAAGCTGCGCAAAGCCCGGACGGTCCGCCCGGCGCCGGAGGATATACTGCTCCAGCTTGTCCCCATCCAGCATGGAGAGCGAGGCCCGCTCCACCGAACGCTCATCATCATGCAAATGGCGGCGGAACGCCTCGTAGCTGTATAACTCATAATCCGTCATGGGCAGGTCAGCGTCGCCGACCCGAATGTAGGAACCCTTGCTGCGTCCGGCTCCCCGATAGTAGCAGGGGCGCTCGGAGAGATCGATGGCAGGGATTTCCGCCGCGCAGATCCATCGGCCGTCTACTTCCGCCACCGTAAATACCGCCCGCACCGGCGGCTCCATCTGGGTGCATTGCTCCGTCACTTTTTTCTGAAGATCCTGCAAGTCATAAACGCCGACCACCTGAAAACCGGCCTTTTCGTCGATGCCAAACAGCAGCACGCCGCCGCTGTCCTGATTGGAGAAGCTGGACAGCGTATCATACAGCCGCTTAGGGCAGTCGGTATGGGCGGCCTTGCATTCCAGCGTTTGCGTTTCTGCCCGCTGTTCGCAGACCGTTTTCACTAATTCCACCAATTCGTTTGATAAAATAGCAAACACCTTCATCCATTAACCTAAGAGTATTACATCTATTTAGTTAAACTCTTTGCTTATTGGCCGTTTTAGCTAAATCTCTTTGCTTGTTAAACTAAGAATGCCACATCAATTTAGCTAAATCAATCGAATTTTGCAAAATCATGAAATTATTATCCCCGCCTGAGCCTTGCAGGGTTCTCACCTAAAAAGGCAGACGGGATACCTGTTCCTACTCAATTCACTGTTTTGCCCCGCCCGGAGGAGCCGGCCCATACCCGCGACTGATAACGCCTCCCGGATCGCCGACGCAGCTTCCATTTCTTACACGCAGTTTTTGTGATCTGCGTGTCACGCTCTCATATTTACGAGGTCTTGATCTCGTTTGCCGCAAAATACCGGCAGCTGCATCCATGTCTGCCAGTATTTGTGCGTGCATAATATGTCTCACGTAAGTTTTGACCGAGTGTTTCTGTCAGGCACCCCCGTCCGAGCGGAGCGCATCCGGCCAGTGCGCAGAGCCGTCTGTCAGCGTAGCCGCTTTCCAACGCAGCAAAAGGCACCAAAATGACGCTTCCGGATGCACTCCCCTCCCCTGCACGCACCGTGCAGGCATCTTATGAATGCCCTCTCCTGTTATGATCTTTTCCCCCCTTTGATCAAGCTAAGGAAGTTCATCCGGGCTTCTGCCACCATGGTAGGTTTCATCCTGCAAGATGCGGATGATGGTGGTAGTCGGCCATAAGTCGTCTGCCTGCCGCTTTTACCATGCGCCTGAAAATATAAAAAGAGGGAGCCTTCGCCGAAACGAAAGCTCCCTGGTTGGGAGGACCAACCTTTTGCTGTATACACATACAGCAAAATATATAGTATATGTCAACGCTTTTCTCCCAAATATGTTGTATCAAATGGGCATTTTTCAATATCCTCGACCGTGCGCTCGATGGCATCCACCGGGACGTGGATGCACAAGCTCACATCCTTTGCGGTCACAAGGTCCGGATAGGACACGATGAACCCACAGCCGCGCTTTAATCTGGTGGACGGGTTCTCGGATTCAGAGAGCTTTTTCTCCATCAGGTACAACATACCGGCTCGCTTGGCCCGATGCCACTTCTCCGCATCATCGCAGCGCCCAACAATCCAGCGGTACAGGTCGGAGCCGTCGACGCCGTCGTAGGCCCCTATAATGATGGTGGACGCTTCAAGGCTGCACATGATATTCCACACCACGTCGATATTGTGCTCCATCCCGAACTCGAACGCTCGTATGTCTTCCAATTCCATGGCGTCCTCATCCATACCGGCGCCGGGCATCCTTAGCAGCGTACACGCATACGCGCACAACTCAGTCGATTCGGGCTCGTCGTACCCATCATCCGGGCATGGCATATCGATTTCCCCGGCTATTACGGCACGGGCCTTCTCCGTCATATCTTTACTATAGTACACAGCAGTCTCCTTCCTGTCAGGTGACGATATCCCCTTCCACCATCTGCGTTATCTCCTCTGTGGATATACGGCGCTGGCCGTACACCAGGCGGCCCTCCTGTTGTAATAGGTTCTCCGGCTCATTCCCAGTTCGCTGGCAGCAGCAGCGGCGGAGATCTCGCCCGCCATCTGGCGCCGCACCACGTCACGGAGCAGCTCCTCGTCAGCCTCGATGCGGGGGCGGCCATCGGTGTATTCCGGGTCAGCCTCACGCCGCGCAGTCTTGCCGGACTGGGTACGTTCCACGATCATGTCGCGCTCGTACTCGGCGAACGCCAGCATGACCGTAACCATCATCTTCCCCATGGGCGTGTTATCCGCGATGCCCATGTTCAGCACGTTCACGCGGATGCCGCGCTCCACGAGGTCTCTGACAATTCCGGTGCCCTCCGTGGCGGTACGGGCAAATCGATCCAGCTTGCACACAACGAACTCATCATCTGGCTCCAGCGCAGCCATGCACGCGTCGAACTGCGGCCGGTGCATCTTCGTTCCGGTGTACGCGTCGAGGTAGATATCCTCCTCGGCAACACCGGCAGCCATGAGCAGCTTCTTCTGTTCCGCGAGGCTCGTGCCGTTGCGGGCCTGTCCGGCCGTACTCACGCGCCCATAACCCACTCTCTTCATTCGTCCTCATCCTTTTCGTCATCCGGAACCGGATTGCTGGGGTCCACATAATCCAACACGAACTCTTCCGGATTCCGTGCTCTCTTGCTGGGAGACCGCTTCGGCCGGAGTACAATCTCATAACCAACTATATCAGCAATTTCGCAGAGTGTGTCAGTCCTGATAGCAGGCCGCATCAGTGCAGCCGAAAGAAAACTCTGGTCTCGCCCCATATTAACGGAAACCGTTTTCGAATTCGTTCCGCAGGTCTTAAATAAATCGTGCATGAGCGCCTTTAGCCGCATAATGTTACCTCTGAATATTTTTTAAGTTTATTATACTAACAATTGTTAGTTCCGTCAAGCGGCAATGACATAATGGCAAAATGACGGCCATTTCCTTAATATACACGGTTGGCGCTCCGCAATTTTTCCTTGTTGTACCCCTCAACCGCCCCCAATGTTAAAAATCCAGCCGAAAAATGACGCTCTGGGCAGTTCAAAGCTGCCCGATTTTCTGGCAGGCAAAAACGCTAACAATTGTTCAATCTTTTTGGCGGAAGCACTAACAATTGTTAGGCTGCCCCACACCGTGCAAAATGTTTGAGTTTCTGCACACCTGCGCAGTCCGGCAGCCTTTTCAGAACTGAACGCAGCAGCAGATCTATTATATGATGTATGCTCAGTTCTGAGCGCGAAGCCATGCCGCCGATCTTTTCATAAACGCCTGCCGCCGCTATAGCCGCTCAGACGCTCTAACACCTGTTGTAGGCGCTTCTGCTGGCTGCTGGGGGTTCGTTCCCCCTGTGTGTTTTCGTCTGCTTTTGCGGTTGAGCCCTGCGGTCAGTTCTGAGCGATGATTCAGAACTGACCGTAAAATTCCCTCTATCACTCAGTTCTGAAAAATCGGCTCAAAAGCAAAAAAGTCCGGGCCTCCCGCCATTACGGCGGGAAACCCAGATACTTAACCGATCCCATGATCCCGATACATCATATCCCCAGGATGATGGAGCGCAACTGCAGCCATCTCATCCGCGCCCCTCCCTGCGGAGTGTCCGGCAGATCCGCAGCAGCCCCTCCAGCGCGGCCTGCACCGGCCGGATACCTCATCATCAATCATCATGATAATCCCCTGTAAATGTTAAGCTTACACCCTTGACTTTTTTCCCCTCTCCCGGCAGCCCCAGCGCGGCATATGCCGTGATGAAGGCCGCCTCATCCAATGCCTCACTGAGGCCGCGCCCCAGCATTCCCTCCAGCCGCCACACTGCGGCCGCATAGTCCGGCATCTGCTGCGTGAGTCCCTCGTGGATGAGGGCAGGCAGCCGCAGATATTCCGGCGGCAGCCGCTCCAGCCGGAGACGGAGCCGGACGAACGCCTCCCCCAGATGCCGGTCTGCAAGCGCACTCATAGCAGCACCCCCAGCAGCTCGTCCATCAGCTCGTCTGATGCCGCCGCCCAGTCGCTCGGGTATCCTGCCCAGGCCGTGCCGGTGTGTGCCAGCTCGTCCAGCTCGTCCGAATGCTCCAGGCAGTAGTCTGCGAGCGCTTCCCAGGCCAGGCCGGGGGTGGAGCAGCTCCGGATGAACGCAGCCTCAGCGGTGACTCCCCGCCGCATCTCCCAGCTCTGGCTGGTGTGGTCCCAGCAGAGGCTCCAGCGTCCGGGCTCCGTGTCTGGGGCGTGGACGGCCGCCAGCTCCGCGCGCGGCATCTTGGGAAAGAGGGTGGGGAAACGCGTGCCGGGCCGCAGGATGATGCGGAATCCGGTGGGGGCTGCGCCGGTGCCGGCGTCCTGCCACCCGTCGGGGATGGCAGGCAGAACGGGCGTCCAGCCAAGGCTGGGGGTGGTACGCGAGACGGTGCCCCAGGGGGTGCTGCAGATATATCCGACAATATTGTCCATAGGAATCCTCCTCTCTCCCAGACCGGACGACACTCAGGGAGATCTCGTATTTCCCGGAGCCGGGGCTCCGGGCTCTTATTTTATTGCTCCTGCGGCGGCTGCCAAAACGCTTCCATCATCCACGTTCCCGGCCCCCATACATTCGGCACAACCCGGATTCTGTCCCCGTGCCACATGGCAATCAGAGCGGAGTCTTTGGAGAAGTACAGCTTGCCCTCCGGCTCGAACAGCTCGGCCCACTCCGGCGGCACACGGTCCGGCGTCCACTCCTCAGGCGGCATAGCTCCCGGCGCGTACCGCTCCATCCATGCTGCGTACACGTCACGGAACTCTGTGGAGTTCTGCGGAATGCAGCCGTCCAGGATCTCTGCTATGAGGCTCGGCGCGATGTTGCGCACCTGCGGCCCCTCATCGGGCACGATGCCGTAAATACGCATTTCAATCATAAATCGCTTGAATGGTGAGCATTTTGCTTTGCTTTAGCTCCTCCCAATCTTCATCTGTAAGGGGCGGGAGGATGCTGCACAGCTCGTCAAAATGGTAGGCAGCCAGACACGACAGCGTCTGATCTCGGTCCGCGCACTCTGGCGGATAGTCCTCCAGTAAATGGCCGAGATCCGGGTTGCAATGGGCCCAGTAATCATCGTCCAGTTGGAGCAGCTTGCCGATCTCCCACAGCTGTGTTGCCCGCTGGTTCGTATACTGTGTGCCCAGCACATAGTTGATCCATCTGATATAGGTCTTTTCCCGCACCAGACAGCCGTTGATGAGCGTTGCGGCATAGGAGGTGCTCCAGAGCGTTGTTAAAATGTGCACGGCGGCGATCGTTGAATAGTAGCAGCTTCCAATGATCTTGCCGCAGCCGAACCAGCCGTCTTTCGCGTTGAGACACCACCGCTCACCGCTGTTTTCGTCCAGATAATTGTAGTGGCCGACGGCCTTGCCGTCCTCCTCGTCCAGTTCCGGCGGAGAGAGCAGATACAGCTTGTGCCCGTATAGCTGTACCGGTTCCACTGTCACCATACCGCCTGCCCGCAGGAGCTTTAGAGCCTGCTGCGCGTATTCCGCCCGGTGTTCCTCCGGGATGTTGATCTCTCCTAAATATTGACTCTCAATACCCATGGTTTCGCCTCCTTATATAATTTCAGCATACCACAGAGGACGCGTGCAAACATTAAACCTATGGTATAAAATGAAGGTCGGGAACGATCCGTTCCCGGCCTTCATTATGCTCTATGGCGCCTGCTCCACAATGATCTTGTCCATGGGGACGCCCCAGAGCTTGCTCAAGGCATACAGGTTATCCACACTGGGCAGATTACGCCCGTGCTGCCAGTGGTAGATCGCCTGCGGATGTTCAAGTCCCAAGTAAGTCTGTAAGTCCTGTACGGAATATCCTTGTTCCAACCGCAGCTGGCGGATATGCGCGCCGGTAGCCGCAAGGTCAATGGTCGGATAGGCCATGCTGATGCTTCGCATGAGTCTGTCCCTCTATGCCGCTGGGTTGATGCAGAGGTCGATGCCAAGCTGCGTGGCCAGAGCGTGCTGGATAGCCAGCCGGTCATACCAGCCATATACTGTGCCGATGTGCCGGAGCAGACAGGACTTGTCCAGCGGCATCACCTGCTCGCACATGGCGATACTGCCGCTGGAAAGGCCGTAACCCCGGAGGTATACGTGGGTGGGCAGCGCGGGCTTGTGGCGCTGAGTGGTACAGGGTACTACCGACACGACAGGGCTGGAGGCGTTGCCCAGATCATTGCTGACGATGACAACCGGGCGGGTGCCGCGCTGGACGTGGCCTGGTACAGTCGGCAGGGCTGCCCACCAAAGCTCCATACGGTGCACGGCGGGACGGGGAAGGTTCTGCTTGCGCTTTTTCATAATTTTGTCTCCTCGTATAAAAGATATTTGGAAACAAAAAAGCACTGCACAGGCTATAGTAGTCCCGTGCAGTGCGGAAGATTCTCTTGCCTTGGGGGGGCGAAATGGGTATAATATCCCTGCGGTGCAGAGTTTCTGCTGCTTCGGGCGGTCGTGTCGCCTGCTGCAGGCGGTAGGGTGCTGGTAACACCCTGCCGCTGCCGTGCTATTTTGTTTTCATCGTCATTATACCACTTGTTGATAGGCCGTGCAACCCGCATCGGGCCATCGCGCGCGGCGGGAAAAAATTTTAATTTGCGTGGAACAGGCAGGAATGTCCGAGGTGGACATTCCTGTTTTTTATGTAAGTCAGGTGGCCGGCAGGTACTGTGTGGCAGTCAAAAAAAGGAGACACAAAAATAGTTCTCTTTGTCAATTTGATTGTGCAATGATAGAAAAATTACGCGATCACAATCAAGCGGCGGCGCTGCTGCGTGCGGCAATTTCACTGAAAGAACGGCAATGCAATTCGTGCTTCTGAAAGCTCACTGGCAGATAAAATTGATATAAATAAGATGTGTGTTTTCAATTTTTTCAAGCGTTTCCGGCGGCGTGTTCGCCGCTTTTTTTAATGAGAAATCGTAAATTATTCGACGGTTCTGACACGGCAGTCCTCTGTTTTTAGAGATGAGTTATAGCGAAACACGCACGAAAAATATCGTCGGTTTCGAAGAAAACTGAACTCGTTTTTACGAATTTCGGCTCTGTTTTTTGAGTGAGTTCTTCATAGAACCCAGCCGGTTTTTCGCCGGAATTGACGCTGCTTTCAGCGGAATGAAGCTGTGCGATCTGCGCAGTTCGACCGCTGAGTGACGCATCTGCGGCTGCTTGCGCGCACGATATGCAAGCTGTTTTGCTGGCAAAAATGCTGCGGAATTTCCGCTCAAGCGCGCCAACGATGGCGGCTTTTTTCTGATGATTTTGCGCTCGCAATCAGCGTTTTTGCCTTTGCATTTAGCTACTTTGCACGCTATAAAGATGACTGAAAGTATCTGAATTCTCATCGGAAAAGTTTGTTTATCGGCCCTTTTACGAGAGAAAAAAGTCGGCGGAATGTGTCCTGCGTGAGTCGCAAAGCGCGTCCTGCGTGAGAAAAAAAACACATTCTGCCGTCTCTTTTTTTAAGTACTCCTGACTGGGTTTGATGCAATTCAACTGCGGAGCTCTCCCCTGTTTTGATGCTCCGCAGTCACGAAAATCGGAGGAAAATTAAGAATGAGCGGAGCGTTCTCCACATCTTTTTTGCTCAGAAAATAAAGAAGAAACACGCATCCGCTGCCTCATTTGGATGGCGGTATGGTACGTCATTAGGGGAGCTGGCAGTCTGGCGGAGCACGTCGCCCCGGCAGAGCTGAATGCCAATATCCGCCTGGAGCCCGGTAAGCATGAGCTGACCGCCGAAGAGATCGCAGCGGCCAAGGCCGATACCGCCGCCATCGCCAATGGCTATGGCCTTTGTCTGGTGGGTGTTCCGGGAGGCCGTCGGCCTCTGCAAAGCGGCCAGCTGTACGGCGTTCGTGAACCGGTACAAAGCTTTTGCCCCCGGCCCGGCTACCCGGACCCGGCTTAAAACCAAAACGAGAACCGCCCTGCGGCCGTGGGCGAAATTTTTTTCTTGACTCCTGAAAGTGCGCGCCGTATAATCATATTGTAAATGTCTCTCTTAGCCTGTTATGGGCACGTTTCTTCCCTGCTGCTTGCGGCAGTCGTTTCTAAATTTGACTGTTTTCGTGATTGACGGTATATTACTATTGAATCGCGAAGTGATATCGTACAAGAGAGTTCATTCTAACAAAGAGCAAAGAGAATATATAAAACGAAGAGCTAAAACAAACCTGATTAGGTTGTTTTAGCTCTTTATATTTTTCGAAAGGAGGTAGAGCGTATGCGAATCAAATTGTTTGTCTCTCATGTCCGGCAGCGTGGGAGCATTACCCCGGCATTGCTGTCTGCCGGCAGCACATGGCACGCGCGGCCGCTGGCCGCATCCGTCTGCACGGTAGTGCCTGCCGCCGCTGTGGCCACTGGTCACAGCAGGACGTTTGTGCGTCCCATGCGGCGTCTTACTCACCAAAACCAATCAGAGACAGTGGGCAAGCGTCACCCACGGAGCCTTACGCGGCAAGGCTTTGACGCATCCGTCTTCCGGAAACGAGGCGGAAACAGGGACCGCGGACTATTGGGGGTACTATACCCAGAAAGGATATTGCGTATGATCCACACTCAGAACGAGGGCATCTACCGCGCCCTCATCGCCCAGTTGGACAAGCTGGCCCGGCACAACCGGCAGGAGAGCTACAAGACCCGGCAGCGGTACTATGAGGCCATGCAGCGGTTTTGCCGCTATTTGGCGGAGGAGTACCGCCTGCAGAAGCTGGCCAACATCTCCGGCAAGCATCTGGTTGCCTACGTTCGCCACCTGCAGGAGAACGGTAAGGCGGCCAGCACCATCAAGACGGAGCTGGCGGCGATTCGGTTCTGGCATGACCAAATTTCCAATACTAAACATAAGCTGCCCTCCAACGGGGATCTATCAGATCAGGCGCCGTTGGAGCGCCGAAAGCTTCAGGGGACTGACCGGCACTGGACGCCGGAGCAGTTCACGGCCTTCGTGGCGGTTTGCCGGGAAGCGGGCCGGACTGACTATGCAGATATTGCCACGCTCACCTTTTATGTCGGTCTGCGCATCCATGAGGTCTGCCGTCTTGATACGGCTGCCGTGGAGGCGTGGGAGCGCACAGGGCTGTTGACGGTCAAGGGCAAAGGCGGACGTGTCAGGAGCGTGCCTGTGGAGGCAGGAGCAGCAAAACAGGCGCTGCGTGACCGGCGAGCCGCAGTCCAGCGCGGGCACAAGCTGTTTGTGCCGGATGATACGGCCACCGATGCCTATATCTATGCCTTCCAGAGCTTCCTTCGGGAGCACCGTCCGGATCAAGGGACAAATCCTCGGCCACTGACGCATCATGGGCTCCGGCATAGTTACGCCATCCGGCAGTACCAGACGGCCGTGGACGGTGGAGCTTCAGAACACCGCGCCAAACTGGATGTGTCTCACTTGCTGGGCCACGGTCGGGCAGACGTGACGAAGATATATCTGGCGTCAGCTGAGGAAGATGAGCCATGAATAAGGTACACACAAAAGTACACACTTGACCTTTGGACGAGCCAAATAATGTTTTACAGAAGTTCACAAACCTTGATTTTGCTGGTTAGCCAATAACTTTTTTGCCATGATAAAAGGCAGTGCCTGATTCGAGTCCAGCAGTCTCTGCCAAAACGACAAAATCCGAACTTGTTCCTAATCGGGGATGGGTTCGGATTTGTCTTTTATTTGCAATTCTTTACAATGTGGCGGGGCATCCCGAAGCAGACACCTCTGCCCTTTCTACGTTCAATGACAAAAATCAGATTGCCGCGTATGCGGTCAACGGCTTTGCATGGGCGGTTTCCAATAAGGTTGTTGGCGGAACCAGCAATACCACTTTATACGAATCTTGATTCAGAGACTTTTCCCATTGGAACAATCAAAGAACTTTACCGTCTCCGTTGGGGAATTGAAACTTCCTTTAGAGAATTTAAATATACCATTGGGCTATCTTGCCTGCACGGCAAGAAAACGGACTTTTTACTACAAGAGGTTCTTAAAATGCTTTACACCCAAACAGTGTTAGCGTTCGCCAGGAAAACCACTGCGGGGGTGAGGACATTTTTTTGGACTTATTTGATGTAGTTCCTAAATTTCTCCGCCTCAATATCAATGGAAAAAGTAGGGCCAAAAATATCTTCCTCTACAATTCCAATGGCGGATGTAGAATCAATCAACTCACCTGAGTTCGTCTCAAAAACTTGAATTTCAATTTCATCATCATTAGGGTAAGCGCGTAGCATAGTGATCAAATCGCCGACCGTCATTTTCTATTCCTCCGTATTCATTACTTGCACAAGCCCAGGCTAGTGGAAGGCATGACTCCCAGGCAAAAACTTCGGCTGAGAGCATGTCGAATGCTGATCTCATATCAGAAGAATGGTGATTTCGAATTTCAATCTCCTCGGGTGGAAAGAATCTTTTCCGGCGAAACGGGAAATTTGATCACTCAGTTTATACAGCATGAGCGCGCTATTGGTCGTTCTGAAAAAACAATCGAATCCCGCGAAATATATCTGCGCGCATTTAATCTGTACTTGCAACGATTTGATTTGTCCTTTAATGACCTGTCTGTCGATTGCATCGAGGCTTTTTTCAAATCAATGAATTATGAGCTTGCGATGCGCCATAACAGTGCCAACCATCTCAGGCAGCTTTTCCATTATCTCTATGATCGCGGAATTACTGTTACAGACAATCTCCCATCCACAGGCCGGATGTGTGCAGGATACCGAAGCTAAAAGCACCAAAGTCGGCGTCAAATTGAATCGAATAAAAGCCCCCTTCCCTGTGCGCCCTTGCACTGAACACAGGAAAACCCCCGGTTCGCACGAACCGGGGGTCTTTGTTCTTCCCCACGGCCGGAAGATTCCGGCCGCGGCTGGGTTCTATGGAGTTTGGGCTTTGGGGCTTACGCCGCGTCGGGCGGGAGGGCGATGCCCTCCTTGTCCCAGGTGGTCAGCGCAAAGTGGTAGGGGCGGCCCTTTTTGTCCTTCTGGCGGTTCAGCTCCGCCAGCAGCGCCTTCACCGTGTCGGGGTGGCGCTGGGCGATGAGCACGGCCTCCCGCACCTCCATGTCGTCCGCCACGCAGCCGTCGTGATACATCCGCAGCTGATACAGATCCTCCGCCTTGCTGCCGCCGGCCTTCGCCTCAAAAAGCGTGACGCCCTCCGTGCTGCTGACGAACAGATCCGACTTGATTTGCAGGTTCAGGCACTGATACAGGTTCTTCTCCGTGGAGACCCGCAGAACGCCCGGTTCCGCCGACTTTTTCTCCGCCAGCAGACGCACCAGCATCTGCTCCCGCCCCTCCTCCTTGATCGGCTCAGGGATGTTGGCGCGGATCCAGCTGAACAGCGCCGCCACCTTCTCATCGTCCTCCCGCAGGCCGTTTTTCGCCGCCTTGGTATCCGGTAGGGCCTCCGCCTGATCGCTGAGAATATCGATCTGGGCGAGGAAACGGTTCTGGCTGGGGTGCAGGGCCTTCCCCCAGATCTCGTTGTACAGTCCGTGCTGGATGGCACGGCCGTTGATCCGGATCTCCGCACCGCTGGACGCCATGTTGGCCCGGTAATAGAAGGCGTTTTCCTTGCTGCGGCGGATGCTTCCGTAGCGGCAGCAGATGGTCACCGGCCCGCCGCCCAGATCGGTCTCCACCGGGGGCAGTTCCGTCATCTGGCCGTCCCGCCAGTTGGGCTCCAGCGCCCCGGGGATCTCCCCGCTGTCGGAAGCGCCGTTCTTGTCAATAGCGGTGAAGAGGATGATGAACGCCTTGTCCCGCAGCAGGTTGGCGTAGGTGTAGCGCAGGGTCTCCCGCAGGTAGGCCGCCATCTGCCCAAAGGTGGGCTCCTCCTTTTTGGAGGCGGGCTTGAGGGTCAGGAACTTGTGCATGGGGCAGCGCACCCGCACCACCGTTCCGGTCCCGCCTGCCACTTCCCCGCTGCCGGGGATCATCGACACGGGCATGTGGATGTCGTAGGGGCCTTCCGCCCGCTGGTAGCGGTCGTTGGCCACGTCCTCTGCCGTCCGGGTCTGGATGCTCCAATGCTGATCCTCCCCGGCGTTGATGGACGCCAGGGCGTGCTTGAGGCCCATGCCGTGCTCGTTCAGCGTGGATTCGGCGCAGGAGCGGGCGGCAATGGTGAGGGCGGCGTCCATGTTCTCAATGCCGGTGCCGTTGTCCCGGACCATGACGTCCACATAATCTCCCTGCTCCTCCAGAACGATCTCCACCCGGCCGCGCCTCTTATGGGCGCGGAAATTGGAAATGGGGTTGTCGATCAGCTCGCAGAGGGTCTGGCCGAAGTCCTTGAAGTTGCCGGAAATGCCGGCGAAAAACTCCTTGCCGTTGGGGGCGTTGTCGATGTTTCGAATGATGATTTCGCGCATAATAGTTCCTCCAAAAAATGTTTTTTCGAAAACAAAACGCACGGTGCAGGTCGTTGCCCTACATCGTGCGGGAGGATCTTACAACATTCCTCTTGCCCCGCCCGCCGAAAAAGGGTATACTGTCCCTATCGGTGCGGGGAATCCCGTTGTGTAGGTGGCGTCATCACCTGCGCAGGTGCAAAGGAGCTGCAACTCCTTTGTACTGCCGTGTTTTTACTTTCTGGATATATCATAGCATATACGGTTGCGCATATCAAGCCGGAATGTTGCACAAATATACGGTTGTATATATGTTGATCATTGCCATATAGACGGGATCAGGCAGTCGCGGTATACTAAAATAGATAGCAGTTGAATAGGAGGGAACATTATGCCGACAACGGATGCCCAACGCCGGGCACGGGACAAATGGCTGTCCGAAAAAGTGGAGACCATTAACCTGAGAGTGCCGAAAGGCTCAAAAGAGATCATTAAAAGCCACGCCGAGAAGCATGGAGAGTCCACAAACGCTTTTGTTTATCGCACCGTGATGGAAGCCATCCAGCGGGACGAGAAAGCTGATAGAGAAGAATGATCAGAGCGGAAAGGTTTATGGCCGGAAGTTGACCAGTATCAATTATCCCGGCCTCAATTATTCGATCAGTTGCTCTCGAAACACCGTGGCGCGGATGGCGTCCAGATAATACAGATAGGCCGTCAGCCTTGATGGTTGTGCCCTCTGTGCAAAATATAAAGGATCCTAACGAGAATTTCTCAGCAGGATTCTTTTGTGTTGCGAGGGTCTAAGCCACGGATGCAGTGGTGTCGAGAGAGACTTTACCTTGCGGTGGGCAGCCCCGCTGCAAGTGGCTGTACCGGGTTCAGTGATGTCACAGCGGATGCCTACTACGCAGCCACTGTGACATGGGGCCGCACACGACAGCATCGCCGACGGGATCGGCAACGACCTGTTCGGCGTCGGCAATAAATGTACAAGAGCGCAAATCGTGATGTTCCTGTGGAAACTGTACGCAGGAAAGCAACTGCTATCTATGTAAAAAGGACTCCCCTGACCGATTTTGCGGTCAAGGGAGCCCTTTTTGTATGTCGTGGGAACCATGGGCGAGGCACATCATCGTAACTGTGCTTCTCTGTAGGTACGGCAATTTCCGAATGATGTCTGTCGCCTTTTGGCGTAGTGGTTTAATCGGGTCTGCGCAGTTTTCTGATATTTTCAAATGAGCCCTTCTGCGATTCTTGCATTTTTGTAAGAATCGCAGGCAGGCCTTGAATGAGAAATAGATCATTCTTCACACCACAAAGTGAACGAAAAGTGAATTTTCACCTTATGGTGTTGAAGATTGTGAAAATATGAGTATAATATAAGTAAGCAACAATGGAGGTACTGCGTATGCAATACGAAAGCGAGCGCATTGAATACAAATTCCAAATGATCGATGACATCTATAAGGAGGTCATCGCATTTGCAAATACGGACGGTGGCGTGATCTATTTCGGTATTGACGACAAAGGCAACCTGATTGGCATTGATAATGTGGATGAAACCTACACGCGCCTGACCAACGGCATCCGCGATGCAATCGCACCGGATGTGACCATGTTCGTGCGGTATGTCCTCCAGGATAATAAGGTAATTCAGATCGAGGTTGCCGAAGGCAGCTATAAGCCTTACTATCTGAAATCCAAAGGTATGAAGCCTGCCGGTGTTTATGTCCGTCAGGGGACATCCAGTGTTCAGGCATCTCCCGAGCAGATTCGTCAGATGATCAAGGAGTCGGACGGAGACAGTTATGAGGACTCCCGCAGTTTGGAACAAGATTTAACATTCCATGCCGCAGAAACCGCATTTGAACGGTACGGCGTAGAGTTTTCCGTTGAGAAGTATCGTGCGTTGGGTATTACACAGAATGATATTTACACCAATCTTGCGCTGCTGCTTTCCGACCAGTGCCATCACACGATCAAAGTTGCCGTGTTCAAGGATGAATTCTGCACAGAGTTCCGTGACAGCAAGGAGTTCGGCGGGTCTGTGTTCAAGCAGTTTGAGGATGTGGTAGACTATCTCGCTCTGTGCAACAAGACTGTTTCCACGATCAAAGGACTTGTTCGCACGGATAAGCAGGACTACCCCGAGGAAGCCATTCGTGAAGCCCTGCTCAATGCGCTTGTGCATCGGGATTACAGCTTCAGCGGCAGTATTATCATCAATGTAAACGACAGCAAAATGGAGTTTATCTCTCTTGGCGGTCTACTCTCCGGCCTTTCTACCGAGGATATTCGCATCGGTGTTTCTCAGCCGAGGAACAAAAAGCTGGCAGAGGTGTTCCATCGCCTGCGCCTGATTGAAAGCTATGGCACCGGTATTCGCCGCATTTTCAAGCTGTACGAAAACTGCCCTGTACAGCCCAGCATTGAGGCAACGACCAATGCGTTCAGAATCGTGTTGCCCAACATGAATGCTACCGATGCTGCAAACGAGGATACACCGGCAACAACCGGCAAGTCTACTGCTGCCATCACTCCCCAGATGAAAACGGTGATGGATTATCTGGCGGAGTATGGCGAAATGACCGATGAAGATCTGCAGGAGCTGCTGAATATCAAAAAGACAAGAGCCTACCTGCTTTCCCGCCAGATGAATGAAAATGGGTTGATTGACATCATCGGCCGGGGCGCGGGAAAAAGATATCGATTGAAGTGAGGGCAAAAATGATGATTGCTACCACGAAATCGAAGAACAGTATCTACACAACAAATACTGCGACGAGGAATTCAAGGTTAAGCTGAAGCCCATCAAATCAGACAACAACCAATTTCTTCTCCTGTAGGAAGATAAGATTGATGAAATGGATGAGGATACTCATATCTACCATAACTTTATGCTTTGCAAAGAGCGCTTTGTGCGCTGGACAGAAAAGGACACCAATCCGTCTCAGGTGCTTGATATGGACCCCGAGAAGATTGGCCGACATTTCCTGGGGGTGCTGCCGAGGATCTGTCTGAAATAGAAACAAAAAAATGGCGGTAAGAGAGTAATACTCCTTACCGTCATCTTTTATGACTTCCTTTTATTCTGCCTCGTCCATAAAGGCGGAGAATGAAGTTATAAAAAAAGAGATCGCCTTGAGAGAAGAGAGGCACGCAGCGCAACTCAAGGCGAGAAAGCAGCGATCATCAAAGAGCTGCGTGAAAAAGGATACCAATTGAAATATCTGTTGAAATCTATGCAGATGGCACGGTCTACCTATTATTTTGAGTTGAGCAAGGCCGATCAAGTTGCTGTTCGAAACCATTGCTTGGCAGATGAAATCAAGGACATTTTCTCACAGCATAAAGGCCGCTACGGTGTGCGAAGAGTATATCAGGAACTGATAAAGCGCAGCCACAAGGTCAATCATAAGCGGGTACAACGGCTTATGCACACTATGGGGTTGGCAGGAAAGCGCCCAAAGGAAAAGTATCATTCCTACAAGGGCGAGGTCGGCAAGGTTGCTGAGAATATCCTTGACCGGGATTTCAGCACGACAGCTCCTATGCAAAAATGGGCTACCGATGTATCTCAGTTCGGTTTTTCGTGGGGAAGTGTTATCTCTCTCCTATACTCGACATGAACACAAACGAAATCATTTCTTATGATTTATCTCAAAGTGCCAATATGGAACAGATCCAGAGAATGTTGGCCGGCGCCTTTACGAAGTTTCCCTCTGTAGATGGCCTGATCTTTCACTCTGATCAAGGGTGGCAGTACCAGCACGTGTACTTCAGGCAGGCACTTAAAGATCACAAAATCATTCAATCCATGTCAAGGAAGGGCAACTGTTACGACAATTGCATCATGGAGACCTTCTTTGGACGGATGAAAAACGAGATGTTCTACGGGCATGAAAAGAGTATTCCTCTTTTGAAACATTTGCCAAGGCTGTTGACGGCTACATAAATTACTACAACAACGAAAGAATCCAAGAGAAAACAAAATGGATGCCTCCTACAAAATTCAGAGAGGCATCCATGTGCACCTAATTCAATTTTTCATGTGTCCAGAATTCTGGCAATGTCATGATGCCGGGGTCAAAAGTATAGGAAATTTCTGAAAATGGAATAATTCGTAGCCAACCTTACCACCCCCAAATCTATTGTGTTATAATGGTTATAGATTTGAAGGGTGGTAAAGTTGATTTGTTTTTCCTGTGGGACGGGTATTTTCCGCGCAATAAGCGAAGCATAATTATATAGGATCAATCGCGCAAAAACCTCTTGTAGTAAAAAGTCCGTTTTCTTGCCATGCAGGCAAGATAGCCCAATGGCATACTTAAGCTCTCTAAAGGAAGTTTCGATTCCCCAACGGAGACGGTAAAGTTCTTTGATTTTTCCAATGGGAAAAGTCTCTGAATCAAGATTCGTATAGACGGTCTCGTAGCATCCACCAGAAATTCGGAAGCGAACAACACGGAAACGCAAATCATACATCTTGGGATCTTTGGGAGCAATGTAGTCAAATGTAGTAAGAGCATAATTCTTATGATTTGAACATTCTTTTTAAAGCGGATTTTCCGATCCGCTTTGTTGTCATGCCCTGATGTCGCAAAAGACAGCACACAGCTTGCTTTCGCTTTGCTATGTGCTGTCTTTGTGAGGTTCCTTACTTGCTAACTAAGTGACATTGGGGCAAACGCCTCCTGTACGCTTTTCCAGAAGATGGCGAGGTTGTCGGAGTATACGCTGATGCGGATCATTTTCAGGGTTTCCGCCTTGGCGCGCTCCTCCAGATACCAGTTCACTGCCGTGGTCTTTCCGTAGCCCATGGGCGCGACCACGGTGGTCATGGCGCAGCGGGAGATGGGCCGCAGGCTCTCCTGCAGCCGCTCGGATATGTAAACGGTATTCAAATTCCATTTCGGTTTCGGCATGGTTCCGCCCTCCGATGCGCTTCAACAGACTTCTTTGTCTATAACGGTTTCGGCTTGTATGTAATTATACCGGTTTTAGCCGTAAGTGTAAACATCATCCGTATTTTTCTGCCTTTTCTGGCCGTAAAATTACAGAAGGAACGCCTTTATCCGGCCTGTCAAACAGCCGAGGCCGGGCAGGACGGCCAGCACAGGGAACTGCGTCCCGGTGAGAGGAGCGGGGGTTGCTTCACCCTTTGTGGGGGTGACGAGGCAGAGGCGGTCTGCGCCTGTTGCCCCCTCCACAGTCTCCGGAAAGTATGGGCTTTCTCCCACAAAAAATCCGACGCTTTTCAGCGTCGGATTTTTGCCGCTATAGGACAGTGAAACAGAAGAATGAAGAAGAAACCGGTTTGGGTACGCTCCGGTCCCTCAGTTGCCCGCGGTGTTCTCTAACGGGAACGTCACGCTCCAATTTCCCTCCACAGGCCCAGCGGATGTGACGAACATCCCGTACAGCGCGTAAGTGTCAAGGGCATCGGCCTCAATACCGGTGAACACATAATCCTCATAGCTGCCCGTCCCCGCATCATCGAAGAAGGCCGCCGAACCGTCACACTCAATTTGCTCGCCGGTCTCCCGGTTTACCAGAGAAATAGAGCCGTGGTTGTCCGTTTTGAGGATGTCCGCGTAATACACCTGCACATGGAGCCATCCGTCCACATAGCCGATCCCCGTCAGGGTCACGCCGTCCACGGGAGATGCGATCGCGTCGCCCGGTTTCAGCACCGTCACGCTTTTTCCGCCGTCGGAGCCGAACAGGTCCCCGCTCAGACCCCGGGGTTGGACCGTCTGCGTGGCGGAGGTCAGGCTGCCGCCCAGATCCACGCCGTCAAGGGTACCCTCCCAGCTTTTCTTACCGCTCAACAGCTTTTGAACGGAAAACGTCAGCTTCTCACCCTCGATGCTCTGCCGGTCCCACTGCTCAAGGGTCACAAGAAATGTGGCGGTGTGGGTGTCCGGGGCGTAGTTGACCAGCTTACAGTGGCCCGTGCAGTCAAAGGGCGTGTGGAGCCGATAGCTGTCGAAAAGGTCCACCGTTTCATCGAAACGCTTTCCCGTGAGGTCCCGCATGGAGAGATAGATCTCGGCGGTATTCTCGTGGATGTAAGCCGCCGTCACCTCCATGCGGATGCCGTTGTCCTCGCAGGACCGCTGCACCGGCTTGAAGAACTGGGCCGTGGCGGGGGTGACAGCGTACAGCAACTCATAAAATGCCGGACTGAAGGCCGCCATGGCGGGGACGGCCAGCACGCAGACCAGGCAGAGGCAGGCTGCCAGCGTTCCCCACTTCGCCCAGACGCTTTTCCGCTTGTTCGGCGCGGTGTCCGCCGCTTCGATGTAGGCGGGGTCGATCCGTTCCAGTTTATCTAACAGTTCATTTCCTCTCATATTGTGTAACCCTCCTTGTTCAGATGCTCCCGCAGCCGGTTGCGGCAGCGGAACAGCGTTGTTTTCACCTTGCTTTCGGATATGCCATAGCGCTTGGCGATGTCGGCCACGGAGTCCAGATACCAATACCGGCGGACGAACATGTTCCGTTTTTCCTCATCCAGTTTGCCGAGAAAGTCATTGATGGCCGTCCGAAGTGCCAGATCATCCATGCGGCACGAGCTGTCATCAGGCGCCGGGATGCATTGCTCCATTTCCGCACTGAGCTCACAGATAAAAGCGCTGCGCTTCAGACGGCTGCGGTCACGGCAGCAGTTCAGGGAAATGTGGCGGGTGATCCGGGCGAGGAAGGCGTAGAGGTAATTGCTTGGCTCGTGGGGCGGGATCGTGCGCCACGCCTCCATGTAGGTGTCATTTTCACACTCCTCGGCCGTCTGCAGATCATTGACGATCCCGTAGGCCAGCGTGCGCAGACGGCTGCCGTATTTCTCGGCGGTCTGCCGGACGGCTGTCTCGTCACGCCGCAGGTACAGCGCGACGATGCTGCGGTCATCCATGGCGTTCATCTCCTTCCGGTTTTGATTGAAGGACCTTCACCCCTATAAGCACCCTTTGGGGCAGTCAGGTTACATGGTTTCAAAAATTATAGCAAAAAATTATCCCCGTTTCGACAGCAAACGGGGATAACAGAGTTATGTTTGTTTTTTACGACCATCTTTCCGTCTGGCGAAAAACGTGTTATAATGCGGAATAACCGCGGCAATGACCGGAAACCTGCGGTTCCCGGCGGCAGCGGCGATGAGAAAACACACCTATCAGCGCGTTCCGTCACGGCGCGGCTGACCGGTCAGAAAGGAAGTGAGGTCTCCATGCGCGGAAAACGGGAACTGCCCCGGAAGCGCCCGCCGTTTCTGCTGTTTGTCCTGATCTTTGCCGCCGGCTTTCTCGCGGGGACGCTTTTCTGGCACTTCCGCCCTTTTGACGCGTCCGTTCCCTCCGGGGGAACAGCCACTCTGCCGGACACCTCTGCGGGAACGGAAGTCTCCCCGGAGCCGGAGCTTCCCCCGGCCCCGCCGCAGGAAGAAGAACCCTCAGCTGAACCGGCGCCCTTCGTCATCTCCTTTTTGGGGGACTGCACCCTGACCTCCAGCCACCACACCAACCACTTTGAAAAGCTGGTGGGGGACGATTACGCTTATCCCTTTTCCAACGTGGCGGAGCTTCTGCTGGCTGATGATCTGACGCTGGCCAATCTGGAATGTTCCTTTTCCCCCCGCCGTCTGGAGTCCGACTCGGAATACGCCTTCTGCGGCGATCCCAACTATGTGCAGGCTCTGGTGCTGGGCAGTGTGGAGGCTGTCACCCTGTCCAATAACCACACCCGCGATTTCGGTGACGCCGGTCTCCGGGACACTGAGGCCGCGCTGGCGGAATACGGCGTTGCCGGGATCCCCGGCAATCAGGAGCAGTGCTTCGAGCTGCGCCACGGCAATGGGGACACACTGCGGCTAGGGGCCTACGTCCACCCCTTCAACGGCTCCGCCAAGCAGATGGAGGATGGCTGTAAACGGCTCCGGGACGAGGGGCGCGGACATCCTTGTGGCCTTTATGCACGCCGGGGCCGAAAAAACCTACGTCCCCACCAAGCGCCAGACGGCGCTGGCCCATGCCGCCGTGAAGGGCGGCGCAGATGTGGTGGTGGGGACCCACCCCCACGTTTTGCAGCCCATAGAAGTCTATCAGGGCAGCGTGATCCTGTACAGCATCGGCAATTTCTGCTTCGGCGGCAACCGGAATCCGTCGGACAAGGATACGGTCATCGCCCAGCTCACCGTGTCCGGCAGCGGCGAGGACCGTTCGTGGGAGATGTCCTATATCCCCTGCTGCGTCAGCAGCGTCTCCAACCGGAACGACTACCGGCCCACCCCCTACCCGCCGGATACGGCGGCCTACCGGCGCTGTTTTCAGAAGCTGGACGGTACCTTCCGTCCCCCGGCCCCCAAGCCTGAGGCAGCGGAGACCGCCCCTCTGCCGCCGGAACCCACGCTCGATGCAGAACTCCTCTCCCCCCTGCCGGACGGCGGCGTGATCGGTGACCCCCAGCCAAACCGGAAGAATAAGACGCAAAAAGAGCCGCGAACGCGGCTCTTTTTGTTCTGTCAGTTCAAGTCTGAATCGTTGATCCCGGCGTTACTCCGCCGCGCTTTCCAGCTTCTTGGCCTCCACGATGAACTGCTCGATGGTGTTCTGCTCCTTCAGCTCTGCCAGAACGCCGTTGATGAAATCGGCCAGCTCCGTGTTTCCCTTCTTGACGGCGATGGAGTAGCCGTCACTGGTCTCCGGGATGCCGAGATCCACGGCGGCCAGATCCTCCTTGGCGTCCGCATAGGACAGCACGGTCATATAGTCCAGGAATACGACATCCAGCTTTCCGGCCTCCAGCTCCATGACCAGATCCTGCACCTTGGCAAGGCCGACCGTGGTCTCCTCGCCGCAGTAGGTAATGCAGTTGTTATAGGGCTTGGAGCCGGTCTGCGCGCCGCCCTTGACCCCCTTCAGATCATCCAGACTGGCGTACTTGTCCGCGTCCTCGGCCCGCACCAGGATCAGGTTTTGGGCTTCCAGATAGGGATCGGAGAAATCGGTGGTCTTGCGCCGCTCCTCATCCGCGGTCAGGCCGGCGATGACCAGATCGAACTCGTCATTGGCAAGGCTCATCAGCAGATTGTCAAAGGACATATCTACAATTTTCAGGGATACACCCAGCTTGTCGGCAATGGCCTGGGCGATCTCCATGTCGAAGCCCACGATGGTGTCTTTCCCGTCCACCTCCGTATGGAACTCATAGGGTGGGTAGTCCGCGGAGGTGCCGACCACCAGCTCCCCCTTCTGCTTGATCTGATCCAGTGCGGAGGACGCCGCATCCTCCTTGCCGGCGCAGGCCGTCAGGGACAGCAGCGTTACCAACGCCAGCAGCAAAGCAATCGCTTTTTTCATGCTATTTTCTCCTCTTCTCGTTTTTGACCGGGGCGTTTATTCCCACAGAGGCTTGTCCCACAGCTTGACCTTGGTGCCAAGGCCCAGCTTGACCGCGTTCTGGTACAGGGCGTAGGCCACGGTGATGTCCAACGCGCCCAGACCCAGAGAGCAGGCGTAAATGAACTGCTCGTCAGAGGTTCTGCAGGGCTTGCCCAGCACCAGGTCGCTGGTTTCCAGCACTTCCTCCTTGGTGATCTCGCCGGCGTCGAACACCTGCGTGATGGCCTTATTCTTGAAGGTAATGATCTGCTTCCAGTAATCCACCACATTCACGTCCGCAGCCTTTACCACGTCCGTTGTGGCCTCGTTGGAAACACAGACGATGGCGCTGTGGGGCTTCACCCAGCTCTTGTCGATGAAGGGCGTTCTGGCGGTGGTCTCGCCCACGATCAGCTGGGACTTTGCCGCTGCCGTCTTGCTGTCGGAGGTGGGGATGATGGTCACGCCGTACTTGCCCTCGGACTCCTTGGCCACCTGCTCTGCCTTTTCCAGATCCAAATCGCAGAGGTAAATGGTCTTGACCGTGGGGATCGCCTCGCAGATCGCCATGATCATGGTCCGGCCAATGACGCCCGCGCCGATCAGCGTCGCGGTATCCGTGTCGGAGGGGGCGCAGTATTTTGCCTGCAGGCCCGCCACAGCAGAGGTCCGCATGGCGGTGATGATGGTGCCGTCCTGAATACAGAAGGGCAGGACCGTGACGGGGTCGCTGAGGATGGAAATGTCGATGCCGTAAGGGATGCCGGGGGTGGTGGCGTTCTTCTTGGACTCGGCGGCCCACTTGATACCGGCGATATTCAGATCGCCGCCGATGTAGCTGGGCATGGTGTTGAAGAAGGATTCCCACTCCGTCCCTTCCGGGATGCCCAGATGGACCTTCGGGGGATTCTGGATCTGGCCCTGCCCCAGCATTTTATAGGTATCCTCCGTGATTTTCAGGATCATCTTCATATCCAAAAGACCGGCCTTGATCTGGTCTTCCTGCTGCAGAAACAGAATTTCGGGATTGATCGTACCTAACATAATAAATTCCTCCAATTTTTTTGTAAGCCACTTGATGCGGCTGTGTTGATTCAGATTACATGGATGACCTTGGACAGGAAGTCCTTGGTCCGTTCATTCTGGGGGTCCTCAAAGATCTGCTGGGGCGTTCCCTCCTCGGCGATCACGCCGCCGTCCATAAAGAGGATGCGGGTCCCCACCTTCTTGGCGAAGCCCATTTCGTGGGTGACCACGACCATGGTGACGCCCTCCTTCGCGAGGTCCTGAATGACCGAGAGCACCTCCCCCACCATTTCCGGGTCCAGCGCGGAGGTGGGCTCGTCAAAGAGCATCACGTCCGGCTCCATCGCCATAGCCCGGACAATGGCGATCCGCTGCTTCTGTCCGCCGGACAGCTGAGCGGGATAGGCGTCCGCCTTGTCCTCCAGCCCGACGCGCCGCAGCAGCGCTCTGGCTTTTTCCTCTGCCGCCGGTGCCGGGACCTTCTTTACCTTTTTCAGGGAGATGGTCACATTCTCCAGGATCGTCAGGTTGTTGAACAGGTTGAACTGCTGGAACACCATCCCTACCTTTTCCCGGTGCTTATGGACGGCGTAGCCCTTGTCGGTGATGCAGCTGCCCTCAAAAAAGATCTGGCCCTCCGTGGGGGTCTCCAGCAGGTTCAGGCATCGGATAAAGGTGGACTTTCCGGAACCGGAGGGCCCGATGACCACCACGACCTCCCCCTTTCGGATGGTGGTGTGGATGCCCTTGAGGACCTCCAGATCGCCGAAATTCTTTTTCAGTCCCTTGATCTCAAACAGAACGTTGTCAGCGGTCACTGCACTTCATCCTCCTCTCAAAAGATCCAGCCCCTTCCCCAGCACGATGTTCAGGATCAGGTAGATGATCGCCGAAATATAGTAGCAAGGCAGCGGGTTGTAGGTGGCGGTGACGACGATGCCGTTGTTGTACATCAGGTCGCCGACGCCGAGGTACTGGATGATGGACGTCTCCTTGATCATGGTCACAAACTCATTGCCCAGCGCCGGCAGAATGTTCTTGACCGCCTGCGGCAGGATGATGTTCACCATCGCCTGCGTCCGGGTCATACCGCAGGACAGCGCGGCCTCCGTCTGCCCGAAGTCCACCGCCTGAATACCGGAACGAATGACCTCCGCCACATAAGCTGTGAGTTCATGGACAGGGCCAGGATGCAGGGCATGACCCGCGCCAGCTCCACGCCCAGAATGGAACCCTCCGGCCACGGAATGAAGTGAAGCTGATAGTATACGATGTACAGCTGCACCAGAAGCGGCGTTCCCCGGATGACGGTGATATACAGCTTGGCAAACCCGGAGCACAGCCTGAATCTTGACAATCGCAGCAGCGCGATGAGGCAGCCGAGGACTGTGCCCAGCAGAACGGTGATCAGGGAAACGATGACGGTGGTCTGCGTTCCTCGGAGGAAGTATTGGTAGTAGTTCAAAAATATCTCTGTAATGCCCATGGCGTTCTCCTCCTTCTCGCTTGCACCGTTTGTGTGCTTCGGATGAACGGATTGTATATTTTCTCACGCCGAAAGTCAATAGCAAATTTGCAAAAATTTGTATAATTATTCAATTATTGTAAATATATACGAGAATATGGCTGTATACACCGGAAGTATTTGTGTTTCATGCGTATAAACGCATGGTGGGTGCTATAAGCAAATATAAATGTTATGCAGTATATTTGTATTTGTATACATATTATGCGTATGCACCTGCCTATCGGACATCGGCGGAATGCCCGCCCCCACGAAGCGGACCGTCAGTCCAACCATCCCGAAAGCGCAGCGGAAACGATGTGACAGCGGGGCAATACAGGCCCTTCCCTCTTCTATCCCTTTTCTAACACTGTTCAGACCCTCCGAAGCACGCACAACCGCAAGCGCCCCCAAAACAAGAAAAAAGCGCCCGCGATTGCGTATATCTTCTAATAAACAGAAGCAGGTCCGGGAGGTTTCTGTGCGTTTCATGGTAATTGGCGGCGAGCCCCCGAAAAAGATTGACATTCGGCAAAATGCCTGTTATTCTTTAAGCAAGTAAATTACTACTTGGCTAATTGGAGAAAGAACATGAAACCGATCGAACGTTTTCTGCGTGAGACAGACCGCGTGCCGCTCATGCCTATGCCAACACCCCTGCACCCCATGCATTACCAGCCCTCAGGAAAGGACGTCAGCCTCTTTATCAAGCGGGACGACATGACCGGTGTCGGTCCGGGCGGAAATAAGATCCGCAGCCTTGAGTTCCTCTTAGGGGAAGCCAGATCCAAGGGGGCTTCCAAAATCCTGGCAGCGGGGCCGGAGCAATCAAATCTATGCGCTCTGACCGCGGCGGCCTGTGCCAAGGCCGGGCTGGACTGTGAGCTTATCATCAACGCGGCGGAGCCAGCCCGCAAAGAGGGAAACCTCCTGCTGGAGGAGCTGCTGGGCACCAAAATACACTTCCTCGGCCCTTGTGACGGAGCGGTTCGGAACCGCCGCATGGAGGAGCTGGCCGCCGCTTACCAGTCCGCCGGCGAACAGGTCTATGTGGTCCGCAACGGCGCGACCACCGGCCGGGGCGCGTTGGGCTATACCGCCGCGGTGGTGGAAATGAAGCGGCAGTGCGAGGATCTTGGGATCGGCCGCATGACGATTTTCGCCCCCGGCGGAAACGGCGGCGTCGCGGCCGGGCTGATCTACGGAAATCAGCTGATGGGCCAGCCCTTCCGCATTGTGATCGTCAGCGTCGAGGATGACCGGGAAACCCTGACGGCGCATATCCGCTCCACCATCTCCGAAGCGGAGGAGATCACCGGGCTTCCCATGAACGTGCCTGTGGAACAGGCGGCGGAGATCACAGACGCCTACCGTGGCGGCGGCTGGGGCGAAAACACGGAGGAAAGCCAGCAGGCGGTCCTGTCCTTTGCCCGCAGCGAGGGGATCTTCATCGAAAACGTCTACACCAGCAAGGTCCTGGTGGGGATGATGGACTGGATCGAACAGGAAAAAGTGTCCGGCCCCGTCTGCTATTTGCATACAGGCGGGCTCGGCTCCTTATTTGCGCAGTATTGATCGAGAAAGAGGGAAAAACTTATGGATTACGGCTATTTGACTCTGGTTGCTCCGATTCTGACGCTGGCAGTGGCCATTGCGACACGGAAGGTGCCGCTGGCCATGCTGGTGGGCATTTTTACCGGACAACTGATCATTTGCGGATGGAATCCGTTTACCGCCATCAACGAAAGCGTCAACGGCATTTTAAGTGTTTGCGCCGACACCGGGAATCTGAAAACCTTCCTGTTCACGGCGCTGATGGGCGCATTTGTGATCCTGGTGCGCATCTCCGGCGGCGTCAAGGGCTTCGTCAATTACCTGACCGAGCAGAGCAAGCGCGTGAAGAGCCCGCGGATGGCGATGCTCATGCCTATGTGATCGGCATCATCATTTTTATCGACGGTCTGCTCAGCATCATGTTCACCGGCGTGGTGACCCGCCCGCTGATCGATAAATTCAAGGTCTCCCGTGAAAAGCTGGCCTACATCTGCGACGCGACTTCCGCACCTGTCAACGCCATCATTCCCCTGAACTCCTGGGGCGCTATGCTGATGGGCCTGATCTCCGCGGAGATCGCCTCCGGATACATCCAGGGCGAGCCTATGAATCTACTGATCCGGAGCCTTCCCTTCCAGTTTTACAGCATCCTCTCCCTGCTGTTCGTGCTGTTCTATATTGTCACTGGAAAAGACTGGGGCCCCATGAAAAAGGCAGAGCTGCGGGTGCGGAACACCGGCAAGCTGTATGATGACGGGGTAACGCCGCTGCTCAACGACAATGACGGCTTTGAAGAGCTGGTGGAGGAAGGCAAAGAGAACAAGTGGAACATGATGTTCCCGCTCATCACCCTGATCGGCGGCGCTTTCATCGGTCTGCTGGTCACCGGCGGAGGAAATCTGGCGGCGGGCGACGGAACCACGGCGATCCTCTACTCTGTTGTCATCACACTGCTCATTATGTGCGTCATGTATACAAAGCAGGGGATCATGACCGCCAAGGAGTTCGGCGACAGCGTTATGAAGGGCGTCAGCAGCATGATGGGTCTGGTGATCCTTCTGGTGCTGTCCTTCTCCATCGGCGGGGTCATCAAGGGAATGGGAACCGGCCAGTTCCTTGCCAGCCTGCTGGGTGACAGCATTGACGGTGCCTTCTGCCCGGCCATCATCTTCCTGATGGGCGCACTGATGGCCTTCTGCACGGGAACCAGCTGGGGCACGTTCTCCATCATGATGCCCATTGCCGTTCCTATGGCGGTGGCTATGAACGGCAATATCCTGCTGACCATCGGCGCGGTGGTGTCCGGCGGCATTTTCGGCGACCACTGCTCTCCCCTTTCCGATACCACGATCCTGTCTTCCATGTCCGTGGGCACCGATCTGTATTCTCACGTAAAAACGCAGCTCCCCTATGCGCTGGTGACTGCGGCGTGCGCGGCGGCCCTCTATATCGCCTTCGGCCTGATCCTGTAACAGCGGGGTGCTTTCGTATCACTGTGCTTGACCGCTAAAATAAACAGCCCATAAAATTACCCTGCCGGAATCGGCAATGTCACTTAGTTAGCAAGTAAGGAACCTCACAAAGACAGCACATAGCAAAGCGAAAGCAAGCTGTGTGCTGTTTTTTGCGACATCAGGGCATGACAACAAAGCGGATCGGAAAATCCGCTTTAAAAAGAATGTTCAAATCACAAGAATTATGCTACTCTATAGGTGAAGCTGGCAGAAGATTTCTGCGTTAGCTTCTCAATACCCCAGCGCATCGCATAAAGCCTCTTAATATCATGTAAAGGGAAAGCGGATGCATCCAGATTCGTAGCTTGAATTGCATCTTTCAGTGCTTTTTTTACAGTTTTTGGATTCACAAGTAAGCCTCCTCGTAGTTTGGCGTGTCGGAACACGCTTCTAACTACAAAGGCCATTTTGCTAACCGAAGTTAGCAGAATGGCCGCACGAAATGATGCTTTTGCCAAGCCCTGTTTTGAATTATTACGAAAAAAACTCCTACCCTCTCATTTCTGAGGGTAGGAGGATTTGTCAGCTTAACTTACTGACATAGTATTTTAATCGATCGCTGACTTTTTGATCCGGCTTGAACGCAGCGGAGGCAACTGCCGGTTTAGATATCAAAATGAATGGCTAGATGGTTACTCACGTGCCCGTTACTATCTGGGATCGCATCTGTAACATACAACGCGCAGCCCTTCTCCCGCACCATCTGAAGGACGGAGGCAGCGGGACAATCATCGGTACGGGTGTTGGAGACAGAGATCACAACCGTCTTCGGGGCCAGCATATCCAGCAGATGTGGGGTGATGGAATCCCGGTGGCCATGATGCGGTAGCTTGACAAGTGTACAGGGCGGGATCTCATGCTTCTCCCAGCAGTCGGCATACATATCGCCGGGCAGCTCCACGGCAGTTTCCTTGCAGATCAGCCGCAGGCGGATGCTGGTGTTGTTGATAAAGCCGTCCAACTCTTCCAGCTCTCTGTTGTCGGCCCGGTCTTCCAGCACATTTTGCCAGATGGCGGCCTGACGCTCAAAAATAGGCTGCGCTTCCAAGAAGCATTCTGCCGTCAGTTCCGGTGTCAGCGGCCACGTGCCGGGGGACGCAAGAGAAACCTCTGTTCCCTGCTGTTCCATAATCGCAAGTGCGCTTAAGAATACATTCAGAGATTCCAGCAGGCATCTGGCTCCGGCGGAAAACCCCTCCGGTACCGGTACACGTTTCCCCCAGAAGATTCTGTCCGGAAGATAGTTGCACCGGAAGCTCCTGACCGCAACGCACTCCAGCAATTCCGTCAGACCGCCGCTGTGGTCTCTGTGAAGATGGGTCAGCACCAGCAGATCCAGAGTATCTATTCCCTCCTGCCGCAGGAAGTCCGCGGCAGAGATCCGCTGAGAATCAGGCCCCCCATCGCCGACGGTCCAATCGCCGCAGTCCACCAGCATGGTGAAGCTGCCGCTACGAATCAAAATGGCATCCCCATAGCCCACATTGATAAAATCAAGTGTCATGGCTCCCTCCATCCTTCAGGATGTGGAGCTTTCGGGTATCCAGACAGAGCTGCACGGCTCCACTTCTGGCTCCGCTCAGGTCCACATTGGCATCGTCGATAATAAACTGTTCCTCACCGACCCGCACCCAGTAGCGGATTATGCGGCCCAGAAAGCTGTAATTTTCGATCTGACCTTCCAGACTCTTCCCTTCCGGCACAGACTCCCCGGGTTCCGCCAGACGGATGCACTCCGGCCGCACCACCAGCGTCACGGTCTCGCCAGGTTCCACAGGGACCTCCGTGGGAATCTGGAGGAGCATCCCGTTGTGGTCAGCGGCAACAGTGCCGCCTTCAGCAGACACAATTCTGGCGGTCAGGAAATTGACCGTGCCCACGAAATCTGCCACAAAGCGGTTGGCAGGCCGGAAATAGATCTCCCAAGGAGAGCCGATCTGCTCGATGTGTCCGCTGCGCATGACCGCAATGATGTCGGACATGGAGAGTGCCTCATCCTGGTCATGGGTAACATAGATAGTGGTGATGCCCAGCTTCTGCTGGATCTGCCGCAGTTCCGTGCGGACGTCCACACGCAGCTTGGCATCCAGGTTGGAAAGGGGTTCGTCCAGAAGCAGGATCTCCTGGCCCATCACCAGTGCCCGGGCAAAGGCCACCCGCTGCTGCTGACCGCCGGACATCTCCTTGGGGAATCGCTTCTCCAGCCCTACCAGGTTAAACATCTTCAGCATTTCCTGAACCCGGCGGTCCATCTCTTCCTTAGGAGTTTTATTCAGCTTCAGGCCATAGGAAATATTCTCATAGACAGTCATATGGGGAAAAAGTGCGTACTCTTGGAACACCAGAGGGGTGTTGCGCTTAAAAGGCGGCAGTCCGTTCATCCGTTTGCCGTCTACCAGCACATCGCCCGATTCCGGCTCAGAAAAGCCGGCCAACTGGCGCATCAGGGTCGTTTTACCGCAGCCGGAGGGGCCCAGAAGCGTCACAAAAGCACCCTTTGGGATCTCAAGAGACACATGATCCAGTGCCGTAAAGTTTCCGAACTGCTTAACAACATTTTTAAATTCAATGTAAGGTCTCATATCTCTTCGCCTCCTGTTTACAATTCCAGCTCAATGCCCTGCTTACCCAAAACCCACTGCGCCAGCTTCAAAACGGTGAACGCAATGGTGATCAGTACGATGGTAAAGGCTGCCGCCTCACCGTACTGTCCACTCTGCACCAGCACCATAACCGAGATGGTACCCACAGTAGTAGAGGGCGCATACAGGAAGATCACCACGCTCAGGCAGGTGACGGACCGCAGGAAGGACAACACAAAGCTGGACATAAAGGGCGCTTTCAGCAAGGGAATGATGACGTCCTTAAAGGAACGGAAGCTGTTGGCTCCCAGATTCAGCGCCGCATCCTCCACAGATGCGCCGATCTGCTGCAGCCCCGCCGTGGCAGAGCTGTAACAGGTGGGAATATTCCAGAACAGCAGGGCCAGAACCATAATCACGGAGGTTCCCGTCAGCTCAAGGGGCGGCGCATTAAAGGCCATCACGAAGCCGATGCCGAGGAACATACCGGGAATGGCGCCGGGCAGAATACCCAGGAAATCCAACAGGCGGTTAATGCCCACCTGCTTCTTCTGCACGATGTAGGCCAGGACCATCGCCAGGAACGAAGCTCCCAGAGAAGCCAGGAAGCCATAGCGGATCGAGTTCCAGATCTGCTTTCCCTTCAGGAATACATACTGGATATTCTTCATGGTCAGCGACCAGTCATAGCCCCAGGTCTTGGTAAACGCGCCGTAGAAAAGCGTGCCGTAGACCAGCAGGATAAAGAGGGAGATCAGCATCGTCAGGCTGAACAGCCCCCATTTGACCCACTTGGGGACCGGGAAGGGGTTCAAGGAGATCTCCTTGCCGGTGATCGTCACATAAGACCGTTTGCCCACCCAGAAGTTCTTCACCAGGAATAACACCACCGCAGGGACCAGCAGTGCCACCGCCAGCACAGAGGCGGTCTTCATATCGTACCAACCGGAGATCTGCATATAGGCCTCTGTGGGTAACAGGGCCAGGTCTCCGCCAATCATCTGGGGATTGCCGAAGTCGGTGAGTACATTGATGGCAGCCACCAATGCGCCGCCAGCCACGCCGGGGCGGCACAGCGGCCAGAAGACATCCTTGAATACACGCCAGCGGGGAGCGCCCATGTTATAGGCCGCGTACTCCAAATTGGTGGAAATGGAGCGGATCACGCCGTAAATGACAGAATAGGCATACGGGAAAAACGTGACGGTCTGGACGATCCACAGGCCCAGGCGACCATAAATATCAACATGCAGCCCCAGAAGCTGTTTGGTGACGATACCCTGTACGCCGAAAAGCAGAATATAACTCAGTGCCACGATGAAAGGCGGGGACACGATGGGCAGCAGCGTCACAAATCTGAAAAGGCCTTTACAAGGAACATCCAGTCGGGCAATAACGTATGCAAAGAGGAATGCCACCGCCGTGCAGGACACCGTAGAGATCAGGGTCATGAACAGGCTGTTTTTCAGGGCTGTGAACCAGCGGGCTTTCTGGAACAACTGCATATAGTCCTGTCCGCTGGGGAACGTGATAACCCGGATCACCGGGTATACCACGAAGAATCCAACGAAAAGGATAATCGCGATAATGGCCAGCATTAAAAGCGGTTCGTTTTTCAGCCGCTTCATTTCTTTGACCGATTCCCGGAGCGCAACACCGGAGGCCATAAGGATCAGCTCCTTCCGATAAGGTGATGAAAGAGGTTCATTGAAAGCATAGGGTATCTCAAAGGTCTATCAAAAATAGCATGGGCCGCCTGCCCACAACGCAGGCAGGCGGCCCAAGGGTAAATGAGAAATGAAATCAGGCGCGGTTGGAAATGATCTCAGCGTCGAACTTCTCCAGAACGGCTTCCTTCATAGAAGCGGCCTGATCACGGTCATAGTCAACAAGGTCTACTTCCTCCAGAGTGGGCAGACCGGCAGGGGCTGCCACATCGGCGCGGACAGGATAGCGGTAGGAAGTAGCAACGCTCAGTTCCTGCGCTTCCTTCGTCAGCAGCCAGTCGATGAACACCTTGGCGTTCTCGGTGTTGGGGCCACCCTTAATGATGGCGGAGCCGCCGATCTCATAAGCAGTCTGCTTGGGGATGATGAGCTTCAGCGGATAGCCCTGCTGCTGGATCTTGAAGCTATCATGAGCCCAGGCGATGGAGGCGATGAACTCACCGGTAGCCACAGGGCTGATGACATCGCCGGCACCCTTATAATAATGATGTACGTTCTGATCCAGAGCCTTCAGATAATCCCACGCAGCGTCCTCGCCCAAGCGGAAGATCTGGCAGGCAGTGGCGATGTAAGCGCCGCCGGCCGTGGTGGGGTTGGCCCACACGAACACGTCCTTATAGTTGGGATCCAGCAGATCATCCCAGGTTTCCGGCATCTTGACACCCTTGGGAGTCAATTCCTTCTCAAAGCGCTCCTCGTTGATGATGATGCTCAGAACGCCCATGTACCAGCCCTGCCAGAAATGATTGGGATCGTTAAAGCGGGCATCCAGGCTGTCATTGTTGGGAGAGTCATATGCCTCAAAAGCACCTGCGGTGGCCAAAGAGCCATACAGGTCCACAGAGCCGCCTACCAGAATGTCTGCCTTTGGATTGGCCATCTCTGCCTGCACACGGGCCACGGCATCGCCGCCGCCCAGAGAGATGTACTCGATCTCAATGCCGGTATCCTTCTTGAACTGGTCTGCGATGGCGATGGTATTGTCCTCGTTCAGTGCGGAATAGACCACCAGCTTGCCGCCGGTCTGTCCTGCGGTGCTGCCGTCATTCGTGTCTGCGGGAGGGGTATCCGTTTTGCCGCCGCATGCGGCCAGAGTCAGCGCCATAGTCAGCGCCAGTGCTAAGCTCAAAAACTTCTTCATGGGACACAGCTCCTTTTCATCATATTGATTTTGAGGAAAACGCGGTGCGTTTCTGTATCTATACCGTACCAAATATTTTGGAACGTGTCAATTAGATTTTTGACATTTCGCAAAATCTGAATGAGCTTTCGTCGCTATGCATATATAATATGAACAACAATCGGCGCATTGCACAGTGCGCTCTTGCGCCCATTGACTTGAAGCAGCAGCAAAAACATAGTAAAATAAATGTATCACAAGCATAGGGGGAGGATGACGTATGCCCACCATCAAAGATATTGCCCGAGAGGCGGGTGTTTCCCACGGGACGGTCTCCAACGTTATCAACGGCCGGGGCAACGTCAGCGTGGAGAAGATACAACTGGTGTGGCAGGCTGCGGAGAAGCTGGGCTACAAGGTCAACAGCAAGGCACAAAGCCTCCGGCAGGGTCAGGACCGCAGCATTGCGGTGCTTCTGCCGAGCATTGAGGACCGCCGCTGGGCGGCCATGTATGAGGTATTCCAGAACGAGTTTATCCGGCACGGCTACTCAGTTCAGCTATATTCCACCCGCTCTATGGAGACCACCGAGAAAGAACTGCTGGCTGCCGCTCTGGCTGAGCGGGTCAGCGCGGTCATCAGCCGTTCGTGTCTGTTGGATGCCGCAGCGTATTATCGGGCAGAGGCCCCGGAGCTTCCAATTGTACTCCTTTCTCGGGAAAGCCGTGCACTCGAAAATGTTATGTATGCCGCGTTCGATCCCGAGCGAATGGGAACAGACATCGCCTGGCATCTGCGGCGGAAAGGACTGCGGCGGATTGGTATTTTTACAGAGCCCGCCGCATTTCCGGATACCGCGCTGTTTCTAAATGGATTCCGGACGGTCTGCGCGGATGAGACAAGTGTTCTGGATTGCCCAAATCATCAGGTGGATCTGCGGGCCTTTGAGCTTTTTGAAGAGGACGAACCGTTTGATGCCATCGTATGCACGGATCAGCGCCGGGAATCGGCTGTCCGGGCGGCCTGTGCTTATGCCAGCCGTCGGCCGCTGCCGCTGATCGTGTCTGCTGCCCCCCGGTCTGCTGTGACCGATCCGTTGGCGTTGGCATATGAGCTGGATTACAAGCGTCTGGCGCACCGGATCGTTAAGGCTCTGCTGGCACGTCTGGAAACGCGATCCCCCCTGCCGCCGACCCTTTTTATGGAGAACAATGGTTTTCGAAATCAGATGCCGGTGCCGCAGTTGACGGAATCAAACCTGCGGATGCTCACGATGGCGTCCCCTTCCACCACAGCGTTGAAACGCCTGCTGCCGCATCTGGAAAAAAGCACAGGGATCCATTTGGAACTGACGGTGCTCCCTTCCCTGAGAGATGTCTACGAGGTGATCCAATCCTCCGGCAGCGGACG